>Ga0164243_10000522_pt1 | contig 71018 bp, 70 predicted proteins | sample OricompcompostOP_FD_108781 | JGI IMG/M metagenome (GOLD analysis project Ga0164243, IMG submission 108781) | Organic Plus compost microbial communities from Emeryville, California, USA - Original compost - Organic plus compost (OP) | ecosystem: Engineered > Solid waste > Mixed feedstock >... | reverse complement strand
CGCGGAGCCTTGGTCTCAAGGACCTCGGCCACGTGGGCGTCGGTGCGCGTGCCGACATCACCGTCTACAAGGACGACGCCAACCGCGAGCGCATGTTCACGACACCCGAGCTGGTGTTCAAGAACGGCGAGCTCATCGTCCGCGACGGCAAAGTGATCAAGGTGGTTAACGGCGCCACCCACGTCGCCCGGCCGCAATACGACCGTTCGATCGAGAAGCCCTTGAAGGACTACTTCGACCGCTACCACACGGTGCGCATGGAGAACTTCCGCGTCGATGACGACGAGATCATCGACGGCGGTCGCGGGGAGATCATCGTGCAACCGACGAGGGCCAGGACGTCGTCATGAAGATCAACGGCATTGCGATCGACGACACGTTCGCCGAAGCCTTCGGCATGGCCGGCACGGGCGTCATCATCACCGCCGACAGCATGAAGTGGGCGCGCCAGGCGGCCGTGACCATGAGCGGTTTCGGCACCTCGGTCATCGGCGCCGGCGCCGAGGTCGGCATCGACCGCGAGCTGAAGCCCGAGGACACACCCGACGGGCGCCCCGGCGTGCGCGTGCTCCTGTTCGGCTTCTCTCCCGACTCCGCCGCCCAGCAACTCAAGACCCGCGTCGGACAGTGCGTGCTGACGAGCCCGGGCTCCGCCTGCTATGCGGGTGTTGAATCGGATAAGCACATCGGCCTCGGCCAGGGTCCACGCTTCTTCGGCGACGGCTTCCAGACCGCCAAGAAGCTCGGCGACAAGCGCTTCTGGCGCGTACCTGTCATGGACGGCGAGTTCGTGATCGAGGAGAAGACCGGCGTCGTCACTGACGCCGTCGGCGGCGGCAACCTCATCATCCTCGGCAACGACCGCGCCGGCCTTTTGGCGACCGCGGAAGCGGCCGTCGAGGCCATCGGCAACGTCCCCGATGTCATCACGCCGTTCCCGGGCGGGATCGTGCGCTCGGGCTCCAAGGTCGGCTCCAAGTATAAGGGCGCCATCGCCTCCACCAACGACGCCTTCTGTCCGACGCTGCGCGGCCGCGTGAAGTCCGAGGTCGGCCCCGACACCATCGCCGTCCTCGAGATCGTCATCGACGGCCTCTCCTCGAAGGCGGTCGCCGACGCCATGCGCGCCGGCCTCAAGACCCTCATCGATCAGGGCGCCGCCAAGGGCGTCACGCGCGTCACCGCCGGCAACTACGGCGGCAAGCTCGGCCAACATCATTACAAGCTCCGGGAGCTGCTGCCATGAGCGGTCTTACCTTCCGCCTGACCTCGGCGCCCGCTGAGCGGCTCGATGTCTCGCACCTGACGCCGAAGAAGCTCGCGTCGATCCCGCTCGCCGACGTCCTCAAGCTGGATATCGGCTCAACCAAGAAAGGCCTCAAGCTCGGCGATGTCTTCGCTGTCTCCGGCAAGCCCGGCGACACCATCAAGATCGAAGGCGCAACCGGCAAGCTCGACTTCATCGGTGCCGAGCTCGACCACGGCACCATTATCGTCGAGGGCGATGTCGGCGTCGGTGCCGGACGCTCCATGCGAGGCGGTCGCCTCGTCGTTCGCGGTGATGCCGGTGCACTCCTCGGCTCCGGTATCAGCGGCGGCGAGATCTTCGTCAAAGGCTCTGCCGGCCCTCAGGCCGGCGGCCTCACGCCGGGCGACAAGTTCGGCATGACCGGCGGCCTCATCGTCGTCGAGGGCAATGCCGGCGAACGCGCGGGCGACCGCATGCGGCGCGGCACCATCTTCGTGCGCGGCAAGTGCGGCAGCTTTGCCGGTTCGCGCATGGTCGGCGGCACGATTTGGACCGAGCTCGGCTTTGGCGCCGATCCGGGAGTCCTACTGCGCCGCGGCACGCTGATCGGCCCCTCGGTCGAGCAGATGCTGCCGACCTTCGCCGATGCCGGTAAGCACGACCTCGTCATCCTGCGCATCCTGTCGCGCTATCTGCGCGAGGTGCTAGGCACGCTGGCACCGAAGCCGCTGCCTACGGCGGTGCGCAAGTATGCCGGCGACCTGGCAACCCTCGGCAAGGGCGAGATCCTCATCACGGTCTGAGCAGTCCGCTCTAACCGACAGTCCCTCCCTGGTGTATAGTTGGATAGGCGCCAGGCAATTGCATCTGCGCCTAAGGAGAGCCGCGTCACTCAAGCTGCGTTTCCCCGGGGAGCTGATGGCATGATTTCGATTGTGATTTCCGCCTGCCTCATCGCCAATCCCAACGTCTGCAGCGACTATCGCCTGCCGCTGGCCATCGAAGTCGATGCCAGGCGATGTCTGTTCCAGGCGCAGCCGCACCTGCCGCGGTGGGCCGAGCAGCATCCCAAGTGGCAGATCAAGCGCTGGCGCTGCGCCTCTGCCGACGTTCAGGATCTCTGAACCCAGGAAAACTGAAGGCAGTCCCTCCCCGCGTCCCGAAGGGGGAGCGAGCAACCAACTTATGGCGTAAAGAAATTCTGCCACTCGGCAGCGAAGTCTCGCCGCGTCTGGCTGCCGGACTCGCTCACTTCAAGCACGAACTTCTGGCGGATCGCCCGCCCAAAGTCAGCATAGCCATTGGCCGGCAGCACGAACGAGCCGGGACCGCCTTTGACCTTCTCGCGGAACCACTGCTCCAGCGGATCGACCTTCTGCTTGGCGGGAAGGTACGACTGTGCGGCAGGCACTCCCGGCGTCACCACCTCAGGGCCTTCGCCGGTGAGAATCGGCAGCCCATTCACGGTCACGCCGTACCGCACCAGCTCATCGCGAACCTGCTCGATCGGCTCGGCGCTGTTGCAGTTGTCGCGACCATCGCCCGAGATGTCGAGCACCACCTTCGCCGCCTTGGCCGGGATCTGCGGGACAATCTTGTCGGAGACGACGCGCATCAAGCGCGACATGCAGGTGAACTCACCCCCTTGGCGCGGCAATGACCGCACCTTGCGCGCAGCCGCCTTGGCGTCCGCCGCGCTGGCGATGTGGGTCCACGGCAAGTTGACCGTCGGCTGGTCCGACCAGGTCACGAGCGAGAAGAGAATGCCGCCCTTTGCACCACCGACGATGGCCTCGATGACCCCCGGGTCCTCGAGCGCCTGGGCGATGCCCTCCATTTGCAGCTTGTAGCGCCCATCATCCACCGAGTTCGAGACATCGATCGCTACGATGAGCGCCGTATCGACCTCACCACCGCCGGCAGCGAAGGCAAAGGACACCCCGAGCCAACCCAGGATCCCTGCAACAGCAAGGAGGGCTACCCGACGCCCAGCCTGCTGCCAAACCCGCGTCGTCGATTTACGCATTGCCCGCTGCCGCATGCCGCTCACGATCCCGTTCTTATCGACCTTGAGTTTTGGAGCCTTGAGCGCGCTAGGGCAAGGGCAAGTTGCCCAAGGTCAGCGCTGCCCGCCGCAGGCAGGTTCCGCAACGTCGAAGGTCGCGACAACGGCAGCGTGGTAGGAGGCGGCAGAGTGCATCCCCTTTGCATAGCCCAGCACCTCATCGCCCAACCCCTCGTTGTGCACCTCGATGCTGCGAAAGTGTCCATAGAGTGCACGGCTGGCGAGGATGTGATCCAGCATCTGCGGCCGGCCATGGTGTAGGACGCTCCATCGCCGGTCGGCGGGCAGCGCTCTGTCGAGGACGACGAGCGAGTGGCTGGCGAGTTCGCCCGCGCCGACGTCCTCTTCGGACGCCATCGCGAGACGCAACGTGGCGCTCCAATCCTCGGCATTGAAGTCTCCTGCCACGGCGATCAGCGCGGCAGCGTCGGCGCTGAGCAACTCCTCGACGAGGAGTCGCAGCTCCAGCGCCTGCGCCTCGCGCTTCAACGTCGAAAGATAGAAGCCCTCCGCCCAACCCGCGACAGACCGCCAAGCGAACGGACCGCGCTTCTGCCCTGCAATCGGGCTCGCCAGCGGCGCTCGCAGATGGATGTTGATGAGCGACAAGACTAGGCCATCGGGCAGCTCGATCTCGGTCAGGAGCACCGGTCTCTCGAACGTCACCGGCTTCGCCGCGCCGTCGTTGGTTCCGCCTATGGCCACGTGCAGAGGCGGCGCAAACAACGTGTGATGCACCTCGCGCTGCGCCCGCACCGGATACCGCGACAGCGTGACGAGGTTGTGCACATCGGCAAACGGACGCCCGCCCGGCCCGCTGCTGGCGGCGCGGTGATAGTCGGCATACCGTGTGCCCTCGAGCAGCCGATCGAGAGCATGCAGCCGCCGCTCGTGCGCGCCCGGCACATGCTGAGCGTTCACCTCCTGCAGACAGATGACATCGGCATCCAATCGCTCCAGCGCCGGGCGCAGCACGGAAAGGCGGGCCGCAAAATCGGTGCGCAACTTCGCGCTGTCATCGAGACTTTCGAGATTGAAGGTCGCAAGCCGCATACTGCGCCCATATCACGTGCGCGACCTACCTGTCATTTGACCCGCATCAAGGTCACGTCCCTGGTGGGTGACGAAGCTCCAGAGCGTCGCAATCGGTTAAGTGATTGTGATCATGATGGTCGCTGCGCAGTGGAGACACGACATGTATAAGCACATTCTCATCGCCACCGACGGATCGGATCTCGCCCAGCGCGCAGTCGAGCAAGGTCTGTCGCTCGCCAAGCTGGCGGGTTCCAAGGTCACCGCCGTCACCGTCACCGAGCCATGGACGGCGGCCGTATCGGGCGAGTGGGCCGTGGCCTTCCCGGTCGAGGAATACGAGAAGGCCTCGGCCGCAAACGCGGAAAAAGTTCTCGATGCCGTGCAGAAAATCGCCGCGAGCCTCGGCGTCACCTGCGATGCCGTGCACGTCAAGGATCAATATCCTGCCGAAGGCATCGTCGAGGAAGCCAAGGCGCGCGGCTGTGACCTGATCGTCATGTCCTCGCACGGCCGGCGCGGGATCGCCAAGTTCGTGCTCGGCAGTCAGGCGACGCGCGTGCTGGCGCACACGACGCTACCCCTGCTTATCTGCCGCTGACGGATGGCACCATGCTGCCATCCGCCCTGCAGACCCTCTCAGTGATGGTGCATGTGCTCATGATCGCCAGCGGCGCCAGCCGCTGACGACCTCGCGGCAAACTCGACGTCGACGCTGCCCGCTTTCTTGAAGTTGAGCGTCGCCTTCACCTTGTCGCCCTCCTTCGTCGCCGCCTTGAGGCCGATGAGCATGAGATGCAGCCCACCCGGCTTTAGCTCGATGCTCTGGCCGGGTGCGATCTCAGCGCTGTCGATCTTCTTCATGCTGGCGACGCCCTCGGGACTGATGGTCGTCTCGTGCAGCTCGACACGCTCGGCAGCGTCGGACGAGGCACTGAGCAGCACGTCGGGCTCTGTGCCAGTGTTGGCGATCTTCGCGTAGCCGACGCCTATGCCGCCAGCACTCGCCGGACGCGTCCACGGCGCCCCGATGTCGATGCCACCTGCAGAGGCTGGCCCTCCATGATGATGATGGTCCTCGCCAGCGCCAGCAACGAGCCGCAGCACGGGAGCTGGATGCGCGAGGCTATGTGGGTCTTGGCCCGCGGCCGCCACCTCGCTCCAGCGTTGTTCCCCCGACGCGCACTTCTGCGTCACGGGGAACGCAAGCTGGCTGCCCGGTGACAGCTCCCCGGCAATGAACGTCGACAGCACGAACTGGTCGAAGTACGCATCCGGAAGCTCACCACCGCTCCACGTGACTTGCTTCACGCCGCTGCTCTTGGTCTCGCCGTGATAGAAGCCATAGCTGCGCGCATAAGGGCCGCTTTGCAGCGCGAGTGTCCAGCCCGGCTTCGGCATCGGTTTCACCCCGATGACGCCCTCGGGAATCTCGACGCTCACCTCCGTCGTCGGCGATCCCTCGCAACCGTGCGGCACGCTGAACACGGCCTTATAGCCGGCCCCGACCTTGGCCTCTTTGACCTCGAGCGTGACGTGAGCGCTCGCGCCGCCGGCAGTGCCCAGAAGGCAGCCGGCAACACCTGCCAAGCGACACATTTCCATGAACATTCGCCTGCTCCCAAGCTTTGTTCTCATCTTCATGCTCTTCACCACTTGTATTGAACGCCGGCATAGACTGCCCGTCCGTTACCAGGCTCGAACACGGCCGCGTCCTTGCCGTGCATATTGGCGGCCGTGCTGGCGCTGGCGATGTAGCTTTCATCGGAAAGGTTGCGGCCTTCGATGTAGGCGCTGATCGGGCCGCCGTTGTCGAAGCCGAGCTTTGCCCCCCAGATCGCGTACGACGCCGTCTTGAACGTATTGGCGCTGTCGACGTAGTACGCCTCCGGCACCCACTCGATGTTCGGCCCCGCATAGATTCCCGATGGGTGCTTGTAGAGCAGTTCGGCGCGCACGATGTGATGTGGCGCACCGGGCAGATCGTTGTCGCCCCACTCTGCATCCCCGTCGTAGTGAAAGTCGTTGTAGGTATAAGCCGTGTTGACCCATAGCTCGTCGCGCTTGCCGCCAGTGGCGATGAGCCCGCGTGCGACAGCTACGCCGAGACCCAGCTCCACGCCCTGGTGGATCGTCTTGTCGGCGTTGAGCACCTGGCAAGTGTTGTCCGGCTGGCCCGTATCCGTGAAGCACAGCAACTCGTCATCGATGTTGGCGCGATAGAGCGAGGCATCCCAGGTCAGATCCGCCGCGCGCCCGCGCGTACCGACCTCATAGGTCGTGGCGCGCTGCGGCCGGATCGACGTGAAGGTAATCTTCTGCGCCGCAAAGCCTTCGCTGAAGCTCGGCGCTTCCGCCGAGCGCGAGATGTTGGTGAACACTTGCGACGAACGCGTCACATTCCACAGCAGACCGACCTTCGGACTCCACAGGTCGAACGTCGTGCGTCCTGAGGAATTGAGCGGATCGCTATCGTCACGCAGCCGGTCCTGACGATCGCGCGTTGCATGCAGGAACTGCACACCACCCACCAGAGCGACGTCGCGCATGAAATAGAGCGAGTTTTCCGCGTAGAGCGAGACGTTCTCTGAATCGTCCTCGGAGCTCGACAGCAGCAGCCCCTTCACGGCCCCCGCTTTGTTCTCGTACTGCTTGTTGTCGATCGTCCCGTTGTGCAGGTTGACGCCGCCGACGAAGCGATTGCGCATGCCGGCGATGCGGCTCTCGTCCTCGATGCGCGCAAAACCGCCGTAGTCGCGATATTCGTAGTCGAGCCATTGGTAGATCGGGTGCATCAGGTGACGATCGACGCCGAACGCACCGAACTCGACAAGCGTGCCGGGCGCAATGCGCAGCGTCGTCTTGTTCGCAATCCGCACCGTATCGATGTTGCGCTGCTGATCGAGCGTGATGTTTCCTGCCGCCGCCGTTTCAGGAGAGGTGAGCGCGCTCTGCTTCGTCACCGAGCCCGGGATGCGCTGGCGCACCCAGTTGGCATTCAGGTAGAAGCGCGTCTCCGCATCCTCGGACAGACGATAGCCAACGTTCATGCTCCCGCGCACGCTTTCACCCCAGGAGTGGTCGCGGAAACCATCCGTCTCCTGCCACGTACCCGCGATGAAGTAGTCGACCGGACCCGATACGCCGCCCGAGCTGGTCGAGAGCTTGTGAAATCCGAAGCTGCCGATATCGACACGCGTTCCGAACGCGCCCGCATCGTACCCCGTCGGCATGACGAAGTTGATCGCCCCGCCGAGCGAGTTGGCGCCGAAGCGCAGCGCATTGGCCCCCTTATAGACTTCGATATACCGGTAGACGGAGGGATCGATCTCCTGGAAGTCACCATAGCCGTCGGCGGTATTGATCGGAATGCCGTCCATGAAGAGCTGGATGCTGCGCAGGTGGAAATTGCGCGACAGGCTCGAGCCGCGGATGGAAAGGCGCGTGTCATCGCCCCACTTGGGCTGCACGAACACGCCCGGCACATAGTCAAGAACGTCCTTGATCGTGCTCGCCGGCGTCGAGGCCTTGTAGGCCGTATCCGGCACCAGCGCGACGCTGCCCGGCGTCTGCTGGATCTCAGCCCGTGCTTCCCCGGTGTTCGGCACCGATAGACTGCCAGCACGCGCCGTTACACCGGCACCCTGGGCGGCGACGGGGCCTGCCGGTGGCGCGGCAACGGCCGAAGCCGATTGGCTGGATTTCTTGCCGGCGCCCTTTTTCTTAGCCTTTGGCACCGGCAGCGCGCTTTGCTCGACGACCACCGGCGGCAGCGGCGTCGTCTGCGGTTTCCCCTCCTGGGCCACAGCGCTTCCCACCAACGCAGATGCAGACATGACAGCGGCGGCCGCGCATGCAAGCGGCGCCCAAATACTACGATACACGGTACTCAACTCCCCCAAACGCTACACGGGCGCGCCAGCGCGCAAACGCACGCACGACGCAACGGCTACGCAAATGCGGAGCTGCGTTGGGCATCGGCCGTTAGCGGCCGCAATCACCCCGGCAGAACGCAGCTCTCAGGCGAGGAGGGAAGGTGGACCGCGACTATGCGGAGATGGTGCAGCCAGCTCCGCAACGTCCTCACGCGTCGCCGAAAGGACCGGCGTCGCATGCGGGAGAACCGGCAGCGGTGCCGCCTCCGGGGCGGCCAGCGCGAGCTGGAAGGCTGCGAGGCCCTTGCAGATCGGACAACTTGTAGCCGGCATCGCCGGCTTGGAGCTGTCGGACGAGCAGATTGCCCCGGCAAACTCGCCAAGATCGGCGAGGCGCAGGTGGGCGTTGAACTGCGAGGTAAGGTGCCAGGGGAGCAGGAGCGCATAGAACGCAACGCCGAGCAGCGCGACGGCTGCGGCGATCCTTTTGTGCGTACGCTTTACTCCCCATACCATGCCGCCGACCGTAATCGCGTTACGATCGGCGCTCAAGGGCAATCATCCCGAAAGCCTCCCCGCCCCTGCACACTGGGCGAAAAGTCGTGCCGCCGTCACACGGCGAGGACGGCGCCAAGGTGGCCGGGCAGCTCGGCCGTCGGCGTCTTCACGAGGTCCTTATCGAGCTCGGCATAGATGTGCGGCTTCAGATGGTCAGACAGAGCCGCCCGCAGATCGCCGAGCGCCGTGGGCGGGGCGACCAGCACCAGCCGGTCGAACGCCTTCGCCGCATAGCTGCGGTCGAGCAGCTCGGCGAGCTGCCTCGCGAAGTCCCGCTTCAGCTCGCGATGCGGATCGGTTTTCGGCGTGATGGCGTGGCGCGTGTCGCCGACGGATTCGAACGTACGCCCGGCGCTGTCGCGCACCAGCTCGTGGTCGGCGCGATGGTCCCCGCTGATGACGCCGCCCTCGACCGCCTCGATGCCTTTGCCCGGCCCGCGATTGGCAAACAGCCGAGCGTGGGCACCATCGGCGATCAGGATCCAGGTGGTCGTTGGCTTCATGGACGGAGCTCCAGTCTTGTGTTGGCGGCCGGCGGCCGCGTCGGAGGCACTGTCGGCTGCAAACCCTCACCAGGACATTGACGCACGTCAACGGGCCGCCGATCCACGGGCCTTGCTAGCCCAGCCGCCGCCCGAGAACGAGGATGGCCGCCACCGGCACCACGAAGCCGACCACCAGCGAAACGCCGACGATCACCGGAACGTTCTCGTAGCTCCCGCGGCTGACAACGAAAATTTCATTCAAATATTTCGTCTGCAGCGCACCGGCAACCAGGGCCAGGTTCATCAGCGAGGCCATGAGCGCGAACCACGTGGCACGATGTCCCGCCGGCGCATAGATTGCGATCAGCGTCAGCAGCGGGATCATGCTGAGCTGGGCAAAGGGAGAGGTCGTCGCCGCGTCGATGATGGCGATGGTGCGCGCCCCGAAACCGAACACCCGCTCCGTCCAGTCCGCGAGCCCGAGCGTCAGGCCGAACGCCGGCAGCGACAGCAGCGTCGTGATCAGCGTCAGCCACAGGAGGACCTGCGCCACGGGGCGCCGCGTGATCGCATCGGAGAACAGCCACATCCCGAGCAGCGCCAACGCCGCGCCGATCTGGTTGAGCGTGCCCTGGAACGCCTCGTCGAATCCCAGCACGTCGATGACGAACCACGTATAGCCCTGCCCGGCGAGCGGCATCGCCCGATAGATGAAGATGATCAGCGCCGCATAGAAGATCGTTCGCTGGGTCGCGTCATCGAGTTGACTGACGACCCGCCAGAGCATGCCGCAGATCACTGCCATGGAGACGATGAACACGATCTCCTGATTGAACGGCACATCTGCGCCGGCAAGCGTGAGCACGAAGAGGCCGAAGATCATGCCGCCGCCGAGGATGCGCCAGTCGATCGCGCGCCGCTCAACCGGCCGCAACGAGATCAGCAGCGCACCGCTGATGGAGATGAGCGGGATGATGAGCCCGGCGAGAAACACCGTCTCATAGCTGTAGATGCTGGCGATCCATCCCGCCAGCCCGGCGACGCAGAACATGCCGAACGAGAGCGCCAGCCGCCCCAGCACCTGCACCATGCCGAGCTCGCGGTCGATCTCCGCTTTGTCGCGTGGCGTGCCGTCGGGGTTCTCGCGGTCGACGACCTCCGTGCTCATGGCGTCGGCGACGACATCCTGGATCACGACCCCGAGCACGCTGACGAAGGCACCAAGCCGGTAGAGGTTCTCAGGGCTGGCGAAGGTCAACCATCCCCCCGCCGCGCCGGCGAGCAGCAGCATGCCCGCGGCGATGAAGCCGGCACCAAGGAACACGTAGACGCGCCGCTGCGAGCCGATGATCGGCACGCTGTCGACGAGCTCGCCGAACACCATCTTCACGGTCCATGGGAGCGTGATCCAGACGTTGAGAGCGGCGAGCTCAGCCGGACTGAGAGTGAGCGCGCTCTTCACCCAGAAGCTTTCGGCAACCGAAATGAGGCCCAGCGCGCCGTAGGCGAAATAGACCATCAGCAGCGGCAGGTAGCGCAGCCGGAAGGCACGGATGGGGTTGAGGAGCGCCGCCTCTAGCCGCTGACAAAGGTAGCCGCCGCTCCACACGTCTGTCGTTGCCATACGGCGGTCTCTCCTGCCCTCGACGGCGCGGTATAGCCGTCGAGCACGAACAAGCAAGAGAGGACGCCAGCGGCAGAGGGTCTAACCACGGCCGGCGCAGCGGCCCTTGTCAGCCGCAGCCCTTCGCGGGATGAGCCTGCGTTCTGATGAAGATCAGTCGCGGCCGGCGGGGCGACGCGGTGCCACCCAAGGGCTCTCGTCATAGCCCATGGTGGTGGTGTTGATGGCGCGTGAGCCGCTGAACACGCCGCCGCCGAATTGCAGGCCGGACTTCGTCGGCATCGAAGACTTGGTCTTCTCGTCGGAGAGGCCGAGCTGCGCCTTGAGGTCCATGTCAAGGCTCACCCCGGGCTCCGACATGCCGGGCGCCAGGTTAGCCGATCCATCACTGGCTGGGACGCCGCCACCGTTCTGCACATCGAACGCCAGCGCGGACGGTGCTATCGCGGCAATGGCCAGCAGCACGGCGGCGAAGGTCGGTGCAGATCGCATGAGTTGGGCCCTCCAACAAATCAACGCCTGGATTTTGCCGCCAATATTGGGCGGGTGCATGGCTTGGGAAGCCTCGGCGGCTATTTACCTGAGTCGTGTGTCGCCGAAGCCACGCCCATTGTCCTGGGATAGGCTCTTTGATTAGGCAATATTCCATGTCTCGCGTCGGGGGAAGTTGCATGTCCGCCAATTTGCACAGGTTCGCTGGCCTGTTCGTTGCCCTGCTGGTTGCCGCTCCGAGTGAGGCCGCCCCCTATCTTTTCGACAGCAAGCGGGCCGAGGTTCGGTTCGCCTACAGCCTCCCGTTCTCCAATGGCCTTGGCCGCTTTACGGGGGTTGCGGGAACCGCCGAGGTCAACGACGCCAACCCCGAGAAGGGCAATGTCGATGTGACCATCGACACGCGCACTCTAAAGGCCGGTAACTCGCTTTCGGAAGGCGAGCTGCGTGGTAGCTCTTTCTTCGCCGTCACCAAATACCCCAGCATGCACTTCAAGAGCCGGCGCATTCGCGGCAAGTCGTCGACCTCCTACGAGATTACGGGCGATATGACGGTGAAGGGCATCACCCGCCCCATCGTCCTGCACGTCGAGCTGCAGCCGCCAAATGGCGGCGGCGTAAGGCAGATGCGGGCCACGACCCGCATCCGCCGCAGCGAGTTCGGCATGACAGCCTACGCGTTGCTTGTCAGCGACACGGTCGAGATCGAGATCCGCTCGCCGCTCGTGCCCGCACGCTAGCATTCAGGCTGCAGACATATTGGAGCGTCCAGGCTGGTGAGCTAGAATGCCGTGCCCCGCCCATGGAGAATTGCGATGGCAAACCCGCTGCTCGCGTTGCGCGCCTTTGCCCTTGCAGCCTGTGCGCTGGTGCCTCTCGCCGCACATGCGGACTCAGGCGCCGAGATCGGTGACGCGCGAACCATCGTGAGCCTCGTCAAGGCGGACTTCGAGAAAGAGGCGCGCGAGCTCGAGGTGGGCGATATCGTTCGCCAGGACGAGGTCATCGAGGTCAGCAACGACGGCCGCGGCGAGTTCCGCCTCAACGACGACACTAAACTGGCACTCGGCCCCGGCGCGCGCCTGGTGCTCGACAAGTTCGTCTACGACAGCGACAAGAAATCCGGCTCGATCGTCATCGATCTCACCAAGGGCGCCTTCCGCTTCATCACCGGCATCGCGGCCAAGCCGACCTATCGCATCCGCACCCCTAACGCGTCGATCACGGTGCGCGGCACCATCTTCGACGCCTACGTGCTTCCCGACAACAGCACCTGGCTGCTCCTGCACGAGGGCGCCATCGAGGTGACGTCGTCGGACAATGTCTGCCACGTCCTCGACCGCCCGGGTCAGCTGATTCGCATCGACTCCGGCGGCACCGTGAGCAAGCCGCTCAACTGGCGCGACATGCCTGGCCGCGACGCCGCCGACTTCGATGTCGCTTTCCCGTTCATCGCCACGACGCCGCAGATCGAGCCGCTGCCGCCGACAACACGCGCCGAGGTCATCGACGCCTCCTTTCCCGAGGCGGAGGACAAGGCATGTTTAACGGCAGCCAAGCCGAAGACGCGCAAGGCCGACCGCGACAATGACGATGACAAGCCGAAGAAGAAGCAGAAGAAGCGTCAAGCGTCGAACGACGACTATGACCCTCCGCGCAAGCGGCGCCGCCCTCAGTACGAGGACGATAATGACTACGGCGGACCGCGCGGCGTCGACATCATCATCCGCGGCGGCGGCTTCGGTCGTCCCGGCGGGTACGGTGGTGGACGCCCTGGCGGCTATGGCGGCGGCTCAGGCGGCTACGGCGGAGGACGCTTCCGGCCGTAGATTAATCGCTACTTCTTCTCCAGCAGCAGCTTGGCGCGGCCGAGCACGGCTTGCTTGAGCGGCTCCCACGTTTGCGCAGCAGTGCGGGCAGCACGACCTCGAGCCGCACGACATCGTCCTCGACTTGCAGCAACCCCGGCACCGACTGGCCGAAAGCGCGCACCACGAAAGGCATTTTGTTCTCGACCCACGGCTGCTGCTCGACGGTCAACAGGCTGGACGCCGGCAAGCCTTCAAGACCGGACTGCAGCCGCCTTAGCGCCTCGGTCTTGCCGAGGGTATGCGGGATCGAGACCACAAGGGGTGCCGTCATATCTCACTCTCCGCCTCTGCCGCTCCGGACGAGAGAGTATATAGGGCCTTTCGATCCTCCGGCTCAGTATCGGCGGCTCAGTGTCCCCGGCGCTTACGCGTCGCGGCCGCCTTCTTGGCCGACGCAGAGCGCGCCGCCGCTGGACGCGCAGCCGACGCCCGGCCGCCGATCCGGCCTCCTTTGTGTGCCGCCGGCCGGCCGGTGCGCTTGCCACGCCCCGAGCCGCCGGGCGCCTTGCCGCCGGCATCGTCCTTGTTCACGGTCGCCCAGGCGCGCCGCTCCGCCTCTTTCTTGCCGACGCCTCGCTTCTCGTAGCCCTCGGCGATATGGTCCGCCTTGCGTTCCTGCTTGGCCGTGTATTTGGATTTCGCTCCGCGCGGCATGACACGCACTCCATTTGCCTGGATGTGCGTCTAACCCGCTGCCGCCAATGGAAGTTCCGCCAGGCATCGATTTGCCGGCGCGCCCACGCGCACCAGCAGTCTGCTAGGATCCATCTGCGAGTCGAGGAGAGCCATGGCACGTCGCACCGGCAGCGCCGATCTACCCTTGCACACCGGACGCGTTCCCGCATGGCTGGGCGATCGCATGGCGACGCTCGGCGCCGTCATCACGCAAGCCATCGTTCACCATTACGGCCGCGATGAGTTCCTGCGTCGTCTCTCCCAGCCCTTCTGGTTCCAGTCCTTCGGCGCCGTCATGGGCATGGACTGGCACTCGTCCGGTATCACCACCAGCGTCATCGGCGCCCTGAAGCGCGGCCTCGCACCGCTCTCGTCCGAGCTTGGCATTCACGTCTGCGGCGGCCGCGGCAAGCACTCCCGCAAGACGCCCGACGAGCTGACAACCCTCGGCGAGCGCATCGGCTTCGATGCACAGGGGCTGACGCGGGCTAGCCGCCTCGTCGCCAAGGTCGATAGCGCCGCCGTGCAGGACGGCTTCGACCTCTACCTTCACGGCTTCTTCGTCACCGACGACGGCACGTGGACCGTTGTCCAGCAGGGCATGAACGGCAATGCGCGCCAGGCCCGCCGCTATCATTGGCACTCCGGCGACGCGCGCGACTTCGTCGACGCGCCGCACACGGCCATCGATGGACCGGCCCAGGGCAACATCATCAACCTGACCGACAAGCGCGCGGCAACCTCGCGCGGGGCGCAGCTCGACCTGTTGGCGAATGCTGGCCCCGACCGCATCGTCGCCGAGTACGCCGCTCTTACTCGGCAAGACACCGATCAACTTTCACTGCCGCATCTTGTCATGCCGGCGCATCACGACGTGCGCTCGTCCGACGTCTTCACGCGTCGCCTGCACGGCACGCTGGCCGCTGCAGCAGAGCGCGGGCCGCTGGACTTTCCCGAGCTGCTGCTGACGCCGGGCGTCGGCGCGCGCACGGTGTGCTCGCTCGCCATGGTCGCCGAGGTGGTGCACGGGGCACCCTACCGGTTCGCCGATCCCGCCCGCTTCTCCCTCGCCCATGGCGGCAAGGACCGGCACCCCTTTCCGGTGCCGATCAAGGTCTACGACGAAACCATTTGCGTTCTGAAGTCGGCCGTCGAGAGCGCCAAGCTCGGCCGCGACGAGACCCTGCAGGCTTTGAAGCGCCTCGACGATCAGGCGCGCCGGCTTGAGCGCACCGCCACCGGTCCATTGCTTGACGCGTTCATAGCCAGCGAGCGCAACAGCTCACCCGAGCTCAGCGGCCGCTCCGTATTCGGCTGGGAGAGCGACCTCACAGCGCACGGCCGGCTTCCCGCAAGGCAATCGCGCGCAGCCGGCAAGAGAACCTAGTCGACGGCTTCCGCCTCGGTCTTGGGCGAGATGCTGGAGCGCACGACGGCTTCGGTCAGGTCCGCCGAGCAAAGCTCGAGGAAGCGGTAGGCGTAGCCGCGCAGGTAGCGCCCCTGGCGCACTGCGATCCACGAGGTGCAGCGCGCAAACAGGCCCTTCGCCGACAACAGCCTCAGCCCGACATCGCGCCTCTCGTCGTAAGCCATGGACGCGAGGATGCCGATGCCGAGACCGGCCTCCACGTATGTCTTGATCACATCGGCGTCGAGCGCCGTCATGACGATATCGGGCACGATCTCCGCCTTGGCGAAGGCCTGGTCGATGCGCGGACGGCCGGTGAAGCCATGATCGTAGGTGACGATGGGGTACTCGGCGATGGCCTCGAGCGTCAGCGGGTTGGCGTGCTCGAGCTCATGGCCGGCCGGCACGATTACGGCATGGTCCCAGGAGTAATAGGGGAAAGCGACGACGTCGGGATTTTCCTCCAGCGCCTCGGTGGCGACGCCGATGTCGGCGCTGCCATCGAGCAGCATGGTGACGATCTCCTTCGGGCTCGCCTGATGCAGGATGAGGCGAACCTTGGGAAAGAGCTTCTTGAACTTGACCACCACCTGCGGCAGCGCATAGCGCGCTTGCGTGTGCGTCGTCGCGACGGTCAGCTCGCCCTGATCGCTCGATGCGAACTGCTCCGCGATCTGCTTGATGTTCTTGGCATCGAGCAGCATGCGGTCGACGATGACCACCAGCTCCTTCCCGGGCTCTGTCAGCCCCAGGAGCCGCTTGCCACGGCGCACGAAGAGCTCGACACCGAGCTCGTCCTCCAGATCCTTGATGTGCTTGCTGACACCCGACTGCGAGGTATAGAGAGCGTTGGCGACTTCGGTGAGGTTGAATTTGCGCCGTACGGTTTCGCGAATGATGCGAAGCTGCTGGAAGTTCACGTCTGCGCCTCTTGCTCGAAGACCTGCAGCCGCGAGCTGACGAGCCGCACCGGCTGCCCGGCAGCGAGGTTAAGCTCGGAAAGTTTCTCCGCAGATAATTCGACTTCGAAGAATTGCGGATCGGACGCCTTCGCGCCGCCGTTGCCGTTGATGATGGGCGCCGCCGCGCTCAGCTCCACGCGCACGACGGGACCGACGTCGAGAATGCGGCTGACGGTCGCCGGCACGCCGACAGCGCTGCCGTTCGCGTTCGTCACGATGTCGAGCTCGTGCGGGCGGGCGAACGCCACCACGTCCTTGCCGGTCCTGGCCGCACCCGCGGCGATCGGCAGGAAGTTGTCGCCGACCCGCAGATGGTCGCCCTGCACGTTGCCGGCGAACTTGTTCACGGCGCCGAGGAACGAGTAGACGAAGGGCGTCGCCGGATTGGCATAGACGTCGCGCACCGATCCCACCTGCTCGACCTTGCCACGGTTCATCAGCACCAGCCGGTCGGCAAGCTCCACCGCCTCGTCCTGGTCGTGGGTGACGAACAGTGAGGTGATGTGCAGCTCATCGTGCAGCCGCCGCAGCCAGCGCCTCAGCTCCTTGCGCACCTTCGCGTCGAGCGCGCCGAACGGCTCGTCGAGCAACAGCACACGCGGGCGCACCGCAAGCGCGCGAGCGAGCGCGATGCGCTGACGCTGACCGCCAGAAAGCTGCGAGGGATAGCGGTCAGCGAGCCAATCGAGCTGCACCAGCTCGAGCAACTCCTTGACGTTCTTCTTGATCTCCCGCTCGCGCAGCCGCTGGCGGCGCGGCTTCACGCGCAAACCGAAGGCAACATTGTCGAACACCGTCATGTGCCGGAACAACGCGTAGTGCTGGAAGACGAAGCCCACCTGGCGCTCGCGCACGTGCGTCGATGACGCATCCTCCCCGTCGAGGATGATCGAGCCCTGGTCGGCATATTCGAGGCCGGCGATGATGCGCAGCAGCGTGGTCTTGCCGCAACCGGACGGCCCCAGCAGAGCCACGAGTTGGCCCGTCGGGAAATCGAGGGACACGTTGTCCAGCGCGATGAAGCTGCCGAACGTCTTGCGGATATTGCGAACTTCTATGCTCATGGCGCCTCGGGTTCCTGTGCCTGAATGCCCGCCCGCCACTCGATGAACGTCTTGAGGACCAGTGTCACCAAGGCGAGCAGCGCGAGCAACGAAGCCACGGCGAAGGCAGCAGCGAAATTGTACTCGTTGTATAGGATTTCAACGTGCAACGGCATCGTATTCGTCAGGCCGCGGATGTGACCGGACACGACCGACACGGCGCCGAACTCGCCCATTGCGCGGGCGTTGCAAAGGATAACACCGTACAATAACCCCCACTTGATGTTCGGAAGCGTGACCCGCCGGAAGGTCGTCCACCCATTGGCGCCGAGCACCAGCGCCGCCTCCTCCTCGTCGCGCCCCTGCGCCTGCATGAGCGGGATGAGCTCGCGGGCCACGAACGGCACCGTCACGAAGATGGTGGCGAGGATGATGCCTGGGACTGCGAAGACGATCTTGATGTCGTGATCGATCAGCCACGGGCCGAACCAGCCCTGGGCACCGAACACCAGGACGTAGATGAGGCCGGCGATGACCGGGGAGACCGAGAACGGCAGGTCGATCAGCGTGATCAGGAACTGCTTGCCGCGGAAATCGTGCTTGGCGATGGCCCAGGCGGCAGCAATGCCGAAGACCACGTTGAGCGGAACGGCGATCCCGGCGGCGAGCAACGTCAAACGCACTGCCGACATCGCATCCGGCTCCACGATGGCCCGGACGTAGGCTTCCCAACCCTTCTTGAACGCCTCGACGAACACCGCCAGCAGCGGCAGCAGCAGGAAGGACGCGAAGAAGGTCAGCGAGATGGCGATGATCACCCACTTGACAAGCGGGGGATCGGACGCGGCGGGGCTCGCCTCGAAGCGCTCGGCGCGGGCGAATGGTGCAGCGTGGGTGGCGACAGCCATCAGCGCGTCCTCTCGTTCGAGCGCGCACTCCAGGCCTGCAGCGCATTGATGATAAGCAGCAGAACGAACGACACCACGAGCATCACGGCAGCGACGGCTGTCGCCCCGGCATAGTCGTACTGCTCAAGCTTGGTAATGATGATCAGCGGCGTGATCTCTGACACCATCGGCATGTTGCCAGCAATGAAGATCACCGAGCCATACTCGCCGACGGCCCTGGCGAAGGCGAGCGCAAAGCCGGTCAGCAGCGCGGGCGCGAGAGCCGGCAGCACCACCTTGCGGATGGTCTGCAGACGCGAGGCACCGAGACTGGCGGACGCTTCCTCAAACTCGATATCGAGATCCTCGAGCACCGGCTGCACGGTACGCACGATGAACGGAACACCGATGAAGATCAGCGCTACGAGCACACCCAGCGGCGTAAAGGCTACCTTGATCCCTAGCGGCTCGAGGAAGCCGCCCAGCCAGCCGTTGGGCGCATAGAGTGCCGTCAGGGCAATGCCCGCGACGGCAGTCGGCAGCGCAAACGGCAGGTCGATGAGAGCATCGACGATGCGCCGTCCGGGAAAGTTGTAGCGCACGAGGCTCCAGGCCAGCATCAGTCCGAAGACGACGTTGATGGCCGCCGCCAATAGCGAGGCACCAAAGCTGAGCCGGTAGGACGCGAGAACACGCGGCGCTGTCGCAACGCTCCAGAAGTCAGCCGGGCCGAGCGACGCGCTCTTGATGAACACCGCCGAAAGCGGGATCAGCACGATCAACGACAAGTACGAGATCGTGACGCCCATCGAGAGGCCGAAGCCGGGCAGCACCCGGCGCGCTTTCGCCACACTCATTTTCGCCCCCTTCACTCACCGGCAAACGCAAAAGGGTGCGAGTTCCCGATCGGCTCAACATAGGTCACGACGACGTGCACTACGGCCTCGCGAGCGTCGAGATTGCGGAACGTGTGGGGTACGTCGGCGTGAAACTGCACCGCGTCGCCTTGCGGCAGGATCACTGGTGCCTCATTGCCAACCGTCAACTCCACACGCCCATCGACGACGAGGACGTTTTCCTTGGTGCCAGCCGGCAGCGGCTCCAGGGCTTCGCGGTGCTGGCTGGCAATACGTACCTCATAGAACTCCGTCCGCCGAGTACCTTCCAGCGGAAAAAGCGCCCGCGAGGTGAAGCTGCCGTTGCTGGCGCTCACGACTTTGGCACGGCTCTTCGCAAGGACGACGGTGACCCGGGAGGCCGGTGCCACGAGCAGGTTGGCGATCGGCACGCCCAGCGCATCTGCGACCTTCAAGAGCAGACTGATGGTTGGCACGCTCTTGCCGGTCTCGATCTGGCTCAGCATGGCGCGGCTCACACCGGCGAGCTTGGCGAGACGCTCCAGCGAATGCCCCTGGCGCGTGCGCAGGCGCTTCAAGTTTGCGCTGATCGTGGTCAAAAGTGCTGCCGAATGGTCAGTCCGTTGCCTTGTGCGGGCGCTGACCTTGGCGGCACCAGACCTGCCCCTATTTACCACGGCGATGTCTGTCATCCGGCTCAAAGCTGCCCCCTGGGCGGCGCTTGCGCGCTACCCGCAATTGTCGAACCTGAGGTTAACTTTCGCGCGCATTGCATGGGAACGCAGAAAAACTGCTAAGCTTATCAAGCTCAGAATTCCTATGCCTCGATTGCACATGCATGCCGCGAGCATCATGCATCGAAGGTTCCCCAGCTCGAACGTCGCTCACCACTACGCGCCGCTATATTGCGTGCCGATGACGCCCGGCCGCCGCGCAGCGAGTGGTAGATGTCCAGTCCACGCGGCCACGCTCCGTGCCCCGAGCTGACGTTGATGTGCCCGACCGCGCCGAGATTTATCAACTCCGAGCCCCATGCCTCGGCGCAAGCCGCCGCCTTGTCAATTGACATCCAGGAGTCATTGGTGCTCGCGACGAGCACCGAATGCACCCCAGGCATATTGCCCGACATGACGGTCTCCAGCCCGAAGCGAGCCGGATCGGCAGGTGCCACGAGCATCAGGCCTGAAATGCGCTCGCTGCTCTCTGACACGACGTTCACCGTCGCCAGGCAGCCGAAGCTGTGAGCGACGATCCACACGCGGCCGGGCGCGCGGCTGAGCTCGTGGCGTAATCCCGCCGACCAGCTCGCCAAGTCGGGTGTGCTCCAGTCGCTTTGCACCACCCGTGCGCAGCCCGGGATCTGACGCTCGAACCACGATTGCCAGTGGTCGGGGCCACTGCCGAAAAGTCCAGGCACGATCAGGGTAGTGTCCATACCGAGCCTCACAGAGTCTCGCGACCGCGCCCTTGCGACCCTTCGCTCCGATGAGGATGCCGCGCCGTCCTCCTGGCGCTTTCCCGCCAAGGGAACCCCCGCGGGGAGGACGGCGCACATCCCGACGCTCGCTCCGGGAGCGGTCCATCGATCGGCCCGGCGTGGGGTCCGAGCCGATCGAAGAATTAAGCGAGCGTCGTCGTCTCAGAGTTGATCAGCTCTTGCTCGGACCTGGAGTGTAGATCTGATCAAAGATGCCGCCGTCGTCGAAGTGAGCCTTCTGCGCCTTCGACCAGCCACCGAACACCTCGTCGATCGTGAACAGCTTCACGGGCGCGAACTGCTTGGAGTACTTCTCGGCAACCTTCGGATCGGTCGGGCGATAGAAGTTCTTACCGGCGATGTCCTGACCCTCGGGGCTATAGAGATATGAAAGGTACTCTTCCGCCAGCTTGCGGGTGCCCTTCTTGTCGACGTTCTTGTCGACAACGGTCACCGGCGGCTCAGCCAGGATGGAGATTGACGGCGTGACGATCTCGAACTTGTCGCCAAGTTCCTTCAGCGACAGGAACGCTTCGTTCTCCCAGGCGATCAGCACGTCGCCGATGCCACGCTCGACGAAGGTCGTCGTCGAGCCACGAGCACCGGTGTCGAGCACCTTGGTGTTCTTATAGATCTTGCCGACCAGCTCCTTCGCCGTCGCGTCGCTGCCGCCCGGCTGCTTCAGCGCATAGCCCCAGGCCGCGAGGTAGTTCCAGCGCGCGCCGCCCGAGGTCTTCGGGTTCGGCGTGATGACCTCGACACCTTCCTTGGCGAGGTCGTTCCAGTCCTTGATACCCTTCGGGTTGCCCTTGCGCACCAGCAGCACGATGGTCGAGGTGTACGGCGACGAGTTGAGCGGCAGACGCTTCTGCCAATCGGCCGGGATGAGATTGCCTTTCTTCGCCAGCTGATCGACGTCGCCGGCAAGCGCCAGCGTCACGACGTCGGCGTCGAGACCGTCGATGACCGCGCGAGCCTGCTTGCCGGAGCCACCATGCGACTGATTGATGGTGACGTCCTGGCCGGTCTTCCCTTTCCAATGCTTGGCGAACGCAGCGTTGTACTCCTGATAGAGCTCGCGCGTCGGGTCATAGGAAACATTCAGCAATGTCGTCTGCGCCTGCGCCGCATGGGCGCCGCCGACGAGGCCTGCGGCGAGGGCGAGTGCCAGCGCCTGCCGCCGGGTGAAATCGATCTTCATCGGTCTATCCTCTCTGTCCGCGACCTCAACCAATGTGGGTCCGGGGATCAGAGAACTACCGATGCTCAAGATTTCACCGAACTAAGAAGAAATTCTGAGCTTATTCAGAAATCTGCTGACTTGCGCAGCGCGACAGCCATCTTCGTCAATCGACGCGAGGGAGAGAAAAAAATACGCAGCTCGGCGGAGAAGGCGCCACAGCATTCTTCAAAGCATCGTGCATGGATCGCCACACAAAATTCCTGCGGCATCGGCGACGCGCAGGCTCAATGACGCACCTTGCGGCTCGCCGGTACGCCGGCGACCCAGGTCTCCAGAATATTCAGGCTGTTTGGCTCCAACGCGACCATGTCGGCGCGAAATGCCGGCGCAAGCCGGCCGAGCATCGTGCCGAGCCCGAGGAACTCCGCCGGCTCGGTAGAGGCATACTGCAACGCCGTCGAGAGCGGCACGCCGAGTTCGCGCACGGCATTGCGGACGTTGCTCGCCATATCGATGGCGGCACCGGCGAGCGTGCCGTCGGCCCGCGCGCAGCGTTCGCCGTGAACGCTGATCTCCTCGCCATAGAGAGAAAAGCTCGCCTTCTTGCCGCCTACCGGCGGCATGGCGTCAGTCACCAGCATGGGCCGCGCGCAGCCACGCAGCGCCAGCCGCAGCATCGCCGGCGCCACGTGCTCGCCGTCGGCAATCATGCCGAACCATGCACAAGGGCTCTCCAGGGCAGCCGCGATCGGACCCGGCGCCCGGCTCGAAAGCTGCGGCATTGCATTGAAGAGATGCGTGAAGCCGGAGAGCCCGGCAGCCAAGGCCATCTGCGTCTGTTCGTACGTCGCCATGGAATGCCCCAGCGACACGCGCACGCCCGCACGCGTCAGCGCCGCGATGAAATCCGTGGGGACGCGCTCAGGCGCCAGCGTCACCATCACCGCCCCTTCGCACCATGAGGTGAGCAGTTGAAGATCACGCGCGTCGGGAGCACGGAACATCGATCGATCGTGCACCCCCGGCTTCTCCGGCGACAGGAACGGCCCCTCGAAATGGATGCCGATGATGCTCGGATTGCTGGCCGCCGCCGCGCGCGCCGCAGTGAGTGCGGCCTGCATCTTCTCATACGTGTCGCTGATCAGCGTCGGCAGCAGCGCCGTTGTTCCATAGCAGCGGTGAGCGGCAGCGATGGCATCGATGCCGGCCTCGGTCGGCGTATCGTTGAACAGCACATCGCCGCCACCGTTGACCTGCACGTCGATGAACCCCGGCGCGAGCCAGGCGCCGCCCGGCAGGTGCACGACCGGCATCGAGCTCGGCAGCGCACTGACCGGCGTCACCTCGGCAATGTGCCGACCTTCGACGATCACCGCACTGTCGCGCAGAAGAGCAACCCCGTCGAAGAGGCAACTGGCGGCAACCGCGTGTGCTCCGGATGTGGTCATAGCGTGTTGGTGACTTTGCTGAGGTGTCGCGGCCGGTCGACGTCGACGTTCAGCCTCTGCGCCAAGCCGACGGCCATGGCATAGAAGCTCTGGATGAGACAGATGGCGTCGGTCTCCGGCTGCTCGCCAGCCAACGCGGGCAACCGCGTGCCTGCCACATCGCCGGCATCGGCAACGAACAGCGAGCTGCCGAGCCGCTGCAATTCACCGGCGAGATGCCGCATCCCGGGGGCGGCCGCGTCGGTCGGCATCAACATCAAGATGGGGTATTCCTTGGACACGAGCGACACCGGCCCGTGCAGGAACTCTGCACCGCTGAACGCCTCGGCATGCCGGTGGCAGGTCTCCTTGAGCTTCAGCGCTGCCTCGCGGGCCATGGCCAGCGTCGATCCGCGCCCGATGATGACGAGGCTTGCAGCATCAGCGAGCGTCGTCTCGACCGCGCTCCAGTCGAGCGCGGCGGCGGCGGCAAGCCGTTGCGGCAGGCGCTCGATGGCGCGCTCCATGTCGTGGTTGTCGGACCAGCGCGCGACCAGCCGCGCCAGCACGGCCGCGGTGCCGATGAAGGTCTTGGTGGCCGCAACGCTTAGCTCCGGTCCAGCACAAATCGGCAGCACGACATCGCTCATCTGCGCGAGCGGGGAATCCTCGGCATTGGTGACGGCAGCGACCAGCGCGCCCGATCTCTTCGCGCTCTCCGTCATGGCAAGCAGATCCTCGCTGCGCCCCGACTGCGAGATGGCCAGCATCAGCTCGCCATCGAGATGCAGACCGCTTCCGTAGATGCTGGCGATGCTCGGCGCGGCAGGAGAGACGGGAATGCCGACGTAGCGCTCGATCAGGTGCTTGGCGAATGCCGCCGCGTGCGCCGAGCTCCCCCGCGCACACGTCACGACCACATGCGGCGGGCGCTGCTTCAGACGCAATACCAGATCGGCAAGTGGCCGCTCGAGCGCAACATCCTGGCGCAGGATCACCGAAGGAGCCTCGGCGAGCTCTTGCGCCATCTTGGTATTCGCACCGCTCATGCTCAGGTCAACCTGTCTCACCCGCGCCTCGCCGCTGGCTGCGACAACAGCAATGTCTCCGCCTCAAGACGCGCCAGCCACAGCGCGCCGTTCAGGGCATCCCCCTGCGGAGGCACCAGTATCTCCTGCGTCGTCGGCGCAAGCCACGGCTCGATGCTCTCCGCGAGGCCGCCAGAGAGGGCAAGTCGTTGAACGCCCAGCGCTGCCAATTGCTCCGCTATGACATCGATGTGATGCGCAGCACCCCACATCAGCTCGCCGGCAACGGCATCTCCGCGTTTGGCGCACTCGATCACGACGGGCGCCAGCGCCGCGAAGTCGCGCGGGCGCGCCTGCCCCATCCAGCGCACGATGGCATGCGGATCTCCATCGAAGCGCTCGAGCAGCTTCTTGAGCAATCCGGTCCACTGCGCACGCCCGTCATAGGCCCACAGCACGCGCCGCACTGCTTCACATCCGAGCCAGGCGCCGCTTCCTTCGTCCGAGACGGGAAAGCCCCAGCCGCCGACACGATGCTCGCGTCCGCCCACGATGCCCCAGCCGATGCTGCCGGTTCCGATGACGATGATACCGCCGTTCTTGCCTCCATGCGCCCCGACACAGGCGGCATGCGCGTCGGTCGTGAGCAGCGTGTGCGAGAAGGGAAGGTTGTATGCGCGCGCCGCGGCGAGGTGCGCCGGCTCGCTGGCACCCGCCAGCGCCAAGCAGGCGACGATGTCGGCATCGTCCAAGGCAAGACCCGCCTCGTCGAGACAAGCCTGCGTCGCCTGCAACACCGCCGCGAAGCTCTCCTTGATGCCGAAGCGGATGTTGGCTGGGCCGCCGCTACCCTCGCCGAGCACATTTCCGTTAACGTCGGTCAACCGAGCGCGGCAGCCGGTCCCGCCGCCGTCAACACCAAGAAGTAACGCCGTTCCGGCCATTGGATGCAAGTTTCCCAACATCTACGTTATGAGGGTGGCGCGACTATATAAACGTTGCACAAGCCGCCGAGAGTCCACGCCACCCGCAATGAATACTGAACAGTTAAGTCCGCGTTACGCCGATATCGACCTTTGGCAGCCGGCCGACATCCTAGATGCGATGATCGAGGGCCAGCTCGCCTCGGTAGCTGCCGTGCGGGCGGCACGTCCCGCCATCGAAGCCGCAGCGCTGGCCATCGAGGCCCGCCTGCGCAAATCGGGGCGGCTCGTCTATGCGGGAGCCGGGACATCCGGCCGGCTCGCCGTTCAAGACGGCGCCGAGCTGATGCCGACCTTCAGTTGGCCGCCCGACCGCCTCCTGCTTCTTTTGGCGGGTGGCGACGCCGCCATGACGCAGGCGATCGAAGGCGCCGAGGACGATACCACCCGCGCCGCCGAGCTGATCGGCGAACACGACATCGGCCCCGCCGACGTCGTCATTGCCGTAGCCGCCAGTGGTACGACACCGTTCACGCTCTCATGCCTGCGCGAAGCCCGGCGGCGCGGCGCGCTTACGATAGGCATCGCAAACAATCCTGACACGCCGCTGCTGACCGACGCCGAGTGCCCCATTTTCCTCGCCACCGGGCCTGAACCTATCGCCGGCTCGACGCGCATGAATGCCGGCACGGCCCAGCGCATCACGCTCAATCTCTTGTCAACCCTGGTCATGATCCGGCTCGGCCGCATCTACCGTGGCATGATGGTCGAGGTCCAAGCGTGCAATGCCAAGCTCGCCAAGCGCCGCGAGCGGATGGTTGCACATCTCACCGGCCTCAGTGGCGAGCCGGTACGCGAGGCACTCGACCGTGCCGAAGGAAGCGTGAAGCTCGCCGTGCTCCTCCTGCAGGGCTGCGAGCTGCGCGAAGCCCAGGCGGTGCTCGACCGCGCGGGCGGACGCCTGCGTGGCGCACTCGATCATCTCGCCAAAGCGCGCACGCCGGCGCTCGAAGAGACGAACGAGCGATCCTAAGGCCCGCTCTTCGCAGGCGCATACCGACTCTCCTTCGCCCACCTGCCGCGACGCGCCTGCCAACTCGCGCGTAATTCTTCGCAAAACACTGCGAAATCGCGCTGTTCCGATTTGGAGCGTGTAAACGCGCTTCATCGCTTTCGGTTGAGATCGTCGCTCAATTGCTGGCTCATGCATCGGCCCGCATTCACGCGCGGGTCGGCAGGCTCTGCGCAGGAGCGTGCCGATGGCCTCATGACGAGGGACGCGATGTCGATTTCTGAAGGGGGAGGCGGGCGCCAGGGCGCAGCCTCCGCAAGTGCAGCGACCGCAGACGATATCGATGCCAGCCATATCAGCAACGAATCCGGCTCCCGAGCCCCCTCCCAGCGCACGCGGCGATACGCAGTAGCCGCCGGGCTTGGAACGCTGACGCTGACGCTCGGCGCCTATTGCGCATTCAGCTTGGCGATGCAGCGCCTCGGGCCGCCACCCATCGACAGAGCGGGACTGCTGCCTGGGGCAGCGCCCGGCCACGCACGCAACACAGCCGAAGTACGCGCCGCGCTCGATCCCGACGCCGTCGACCCCCGCTATCTCGCGATGCTGTTCGCCTTCGAGGATCGCCGCTTCTATTCGCACTTCGGTGTCGACCCCGTGGGCATCGTGCGCGCTACCCGCGACCTCCTGCTCAGCCGTCGCATCGTGAGCGGAGGGTCGACGTTGACGATGCAGGTGGCGCGCTTGCTCGACAACCAGTACCGGCGCACCCCGGCCGTGAAGCTGCGACAGATCATGCGTGCAATCCAGCTCGAGAGCACGCTGAGCAAGAACGAGATCCTCAGTCTTTACCTCGGCCTCGCACCGTTTGGCGGACGCACCAAAGGCGTGCGTGCCGCTTCGCTCAAATACTTCGGAAAGGAGCCGCGGCAGCTATCCGTCGCGCAGGCGGCCCTGCTCGTAGCCCTTCCGCAAGCGCCCGAGGCGCGCCGTCTCGACCGCGACGCGGATGCGGCACGGCGCGCCCGCAACTTCGTCCTCGACAAGGTCGCAGCAGCCGGCGTGCTCAGCCGCGCCGAAGCAGAAGTCGCCAAACTTGAACCCCTCACCGCAGGTAGCCCAACGATGCCCCCATATCCCGTGCCCAAGCCCTCGCCCACCAAGGTTGCAGGCCTCTTTGCCGGACTGACGCTCGGCATCAACCTTGTCGCCGCGACAGCGGCCGCCTCGCCGTTCGAGCCGACACCCCAGCGTTTTATCGGCTCAGACGAGCAACTCGTGCTGAACGTCCGTCGCAAGCTCCTCGCGGCACAGCCTGAGGGGACCAATCAACAAGACCGCGATGCCCTATGGATGTTCTACGCCTCGCGCAACGAGCCCGTGTGGATATCGAAGACGGGCTGGACGACGAAGGCGCAAACGGTGATCGACGAGCTCAAGCGCGCAGACGACTGGGGCCTAAACGCCGCTGACTTCCATATCCCAGCGCTCCCCGCCGAGGCCTTCGGTGCCGAGCCGCTGCCTGAGCAGGAGTTGGCAGACGCCGAGGTCGGCCTGTCGCTGGCGGTGCTCAAGTATGCCCGCTACGCGCGCGGGGGCCGCATCGAAGACCCGGCAAAGCAGCTCAGCTCCTATCTCGATCGCATGCCGCAAATCCGACCACCGTTTCTCGTCATGACCGGCATCAGCACTGCCGATGCGCCGGACGAGTACCTGCGCAAGCTCAACCCCCAGCAGCCGCAGTTCGAGCGGCTACGCGAACTCTATCTGGCGCGCCGCAACGGCGGTGACAGTCAAAGCATCGAGATTCCTTCAAGCCCGAAGCTCAAGCCCGGCGCCACCCATGCCGACATCGAGCTCGTTCGCCAGCGCCTGCGCGTACCCCCGGCGACCGGGGACCGCACGCTCTATGACGATCGGCTCGTCGAAGCCGTGAAGCGCTTCCAAGAGAAGCACGGCATCGAGCCTGCCAACGGCACCCTCAACGCCAAAACGCGCAACGCCCTCAACGAGGGCCAGAACGTGTCCGTCAAGACGCTGCTCGCCAACATGGAGGAGTGGCGCTGGATGCCCGAGGATCTGGGGGAAACCTACGTGTGGGTGAACGTGCCGGAGTTCATGGTCCGCGTCGTCAAGGACGGCAAGGTCGTGCACTCGGAGCGCGTCGTCACCGGCGAGACCGACAAGCAGACGCCGATCTTCTCTGAAAACCTCAAGACGATCTTCTTCCATCCGCGCTGGATCGTGCCCGAGAGCATCAAGATCAACGAGATCGGGCCGGCCATCGCACGCGGTCGCCGCCAGGACATGGTGGTGATGCGCAATGGCAAGGTCGTCAAGCGGAGCAAGATCAAGTGGTCGAACATCCGCGACTACGACATCTACCAGCCGTCAGGCCCGGGAAATGCGCTCGGCGTTGTGAAGTTCACATTCCCCAACAAGCACGCCGTCTATCTGCATGATACGCCGAGCAAGGGGTTGTTCAGCTCCACCCAACGCGCTTTCAGCCACGGTTGCGTGCGCGTACGCAACCCGCAACGCCTGGCAGAGGTTCTGCTCGATATCGACAAAGGCTGGGCACCCGAACAGGTCGCGCGGTTGATCAAGGTGAAAGGCGAGCCGGTCGAGACTCCGGTCGACCTCGAAAAACACATCCCGGTGCACATCACCTACTTCACGGCGCAGGTCGACGACGACGGCGAGGTGATGACAGAGAAGGATGTCTACGGACACGAGAAGCGCATCACTCAGGCGCTGCAGGGCAAGTGGAAGGATATCAACAGGGGCTCCGACCATCTCGCCCAGACCGAGCTCGCCCGGCGGCTCGACGACGATGACGGCGTGAGGCGCAGCCGCAAGTCGGCACGCAGGTCCGCCTCCTCCAGCCGCCGCGTCGCCACCCGCGGCTATTCCCGGAACTATGGCCGTAGCGGCGGCGGTGGGGGCAGCTCGACGACACGCGTCAGCTCGAGCGGTTCCTCGGCCAACGACGTCTTCCGCCGCAGCTTTGGCTACTAGCCGAGCGAAGACGCTGGCGATCGGAAACGGTGCTCGGCCACGCATTCGTGGCCGAGCGAGCGAGCTTACCGTGCCGTGATTTCCGCAAGCGATAAAAAGGTCAGCGTTTCATTCGCCAAAGATAAAGTCTGTCCCTGGGCTTCGATTGATTATCGCGTTGCGCAGGTCATGAGTGACGTCGCCTCTCGAGGCGAGCGAATTTGCGAGTGAGGACCATAATGTCGAAATGTGCCTACGGAACGCTGGCCGGCCTCGCGGCCCTGTCGGCGTTCTGCTTCGTCGAGCCCGCGAGCGCACTGACGATGAAGCAATGCAGCGAGAAATATAAAGCCGCGAGCGAGGCCGGTACCGTCGGCGGCAAGAGCTGGAACGAGTTTCGCACTGCGGAGTGCGGTCCCGGCGCCACCATGGCAGTGAAGAAGGTCAAAGCGCCCAAGACCGCTGCGGCTGCCGGCCCAAGCGAGAAGGAATGTAGCGCCCGCTACAAAGCGGCGAAGAAGGCGAAGACGCTGAACGGCATGAGCTGGAATGAGTTCCGCTCCGCCGGCTGCGTCGCCAAGACCGTCGCCGCACCGACACCACCTGCCAAGCAGGAAGCGGCGCGCACCGCTCCGGCGGAGAAGGCAGCGGTGGCCGAAAAGGTGAGCGAGAAGGAATGCAGCACGCGCTACCAGGCGGCCAAATCCGCCGGAACGCTCGGCGGTTTGAGCTGGAACGAATTCCGCTCCGCCGGCTGCCCGACGACCATCGCCAAACGCGGCAGCATGACGCCGACCGCGGGAACGATCTTTCCCAGCGTCGTCTCGAAGAAATACGCGGGCGATTCCCCCGGGCGCGCACGTCTCATGACCTGCCGCGATCAGTATGAAGCCAACAAGGCCGCCGGCATCACCGAGCCGAAATGGACCGAGGAAGGCGGCGGCTACTACAGCGAGTGCAACAAGCGACTGAGCCAGCAATAGACCGGTATCAATCTTCACGCGAGTGAGAGGAGAGGAATATGGGCATACTCGATGACGTCTTGCAGCAGCTCGCCCAACAGGCGAACCAGACGAACAAGGCGCCTGCCGCCGGGCCTAGCGGTGGCGATTCTCCGCTGGTTGCCATCTTCGAAGAGTTGCTGCTCGGCAAACAGGGTGGCGCGCAAGCAGGCGCGCCGCAGCAGCAGGCCGAAGCCCCGCAGGCACGGCCCGCAACACAGCAGGGCCAAGGTGGTGCAGCCGACTTCGGCGGCCTAGGCGGCCTCCTTGCCCAGCTTCAGCAGGCCGGGCTCGACGACGCCGTGCGTTCATGGGTCGGCACCGGCGAGAACAAGCCCGTGCATCCTGACGACCTTGGCGATGCGCTTGGCAAGAAGGCCGTTGGTCAAATGGCCGATCAGGCCGGGTGCAAACCCGACGACTTTCTATCGCAACTTGCGAAGGCGTTGCCTGGCATCATCGATCAGTTGACGCATGACGGTCGCGTCCCGAACCAGCAAGAGATCGGGCAGCGGCTGAGAGGTCAATAAAGATCGATTTGCAGCAAATTGGGCCGGCGCTCGCTGCTCGCTCGCGCCGGCCTTCGCGTCCCTGCGCGAAGTTGCCTCGTGGTTGCGCTCCATCAAGGCATCAGCGCCTCACAACAGCGACTGTGGCGGCACCGCAGCAAGGAGGTGCGACATGACCAAGATGAAGGTAGCCATCTTTGTCGAGCCCGGACGCATTGCCCTCGATGAAAAGCCCATTCCCGACGTCGGTCCATTCGACGCACTCCTGCGCGTCACCACGACGACAATCTGCGGCACCGACGTGCACATCCTCAAAGGCGAGTATCCCGTCGCGCGGGGGTTGACCATCGGCCACGAGCCCGTCGGCATCATCGAGAAGCTAGGCTCCTCCGTGACCGGCTTCAGCGAGGGACAGCGCGTCATAGCCGGCGCCATAACACCCAGCGGCTACAGCAACGCCTGCCAGTGCGGACAGAGCTCGCAGGATGGGCCCGCGACCCGACACGGCTGGAAGTCGATGGGCGGCTGGCGTTTCGGCAATACCATCGACGGCTGCCAGGCAGAGTACGTGCTGGTGCCCGACGCCATGTACAATCTCGCACCTGTCCCCGAGCACCTCACGGACGAGCAGGTGCTCATGTGCCCCGATATCATGTCGACAGGCTTCAGCGGCGCCGAGAGCGGGGGCATACGCATCGGCGACATCGTCGTGATCTTCGCCCAAGGGCCGATCGGGCTGTGCGCGACCGCCGGCGCGCGCCTGCTCGGCGCCTCCAAGATCATCGCCGTCGACAGGGTGCCCGAACGGCTCGACATGGCAAAGCGGCTCGGTGCGCACGAGGTGGTGAACTTCGCCAACGTCGACGCCGTGGAGGAGATCATGCGGCTTACCGACGGCCGCGGCGTCGACGTCGCCATCGAAGCGCTCGGCACGCAGACGACCTTCGAGTCCTGCCTCAAGGTGCTGCGTCCCGGCGGCACCCTCTCGAGCCTCGGCGTCTACTCTTCCGATCTCAAGATTCCGCTCGGCGCCTTTGCGGCTGGCCTCGGCGACAACCGCATCGTGACGTCGCTCTGTCCAGGCGGCAAGGAGCGCATGCGGCGGCTCATGTCGGTCATCGCCTCCGGACAGGTCGATCTCGCGGCGATGGTCACGCACCGCTACAAGCTCGACGACATCGTGGCTGCCTACGACCTCTTCTCCCATCAGCGCGACGGAGTGCTGAAGGTCGCAATCACGCCCTGATGAGGCGATGTGCTGCCCGCGGAATGTATTGGTTGACGTTTGCGCCCGCGTCGACGGTTGGCGAGTGCGTCTTCTCGGCCGCACCGCCGTCCAATTGACCGCGGGATTTGATCTGCATCACCCGGCAAGGCCTGAAACTGCCGCACTAACTAAAAGTTGGCTTTGCCAAAGGCAGCAGGTTCCTCGTGCGCTGCAATCACATGCAAGAACCCATGGCGCCCGTCACCAACACGTTGCGCGGCACCCCGCCGAGGCTCCTCGTCGCAATTGCCAGCCTCACGCTGGCGCTGCTCACCGGCTGCACTGGTGCCCAGCTCGTCCCCACGCGCACGGCCCGCGAACCGCTCCGCCTTTCCATGCAGGAGCGTGAGCACATGCGCGCCGGGATGCGCGCCTTCCTCGAAAGCGTCGAGGGCATCAACAAGGGCCTCGCGGAGAACAGGGTGCAGCTCGTGGCCAAGAGCGCCAAACGCTCGGGCTGGAGCATGATGGATGCGGAGGCGACGGCGACAGCCTTGAAGCTGCCGCCCGAGTTCGTCGCCATCAGTATCGACACGCATCAGAAGTTCGACGACCTCGCTGCCGCAGCATCAACCGGCGCACCGAAGTCCGAAATCCTACGGCGCCTCGGCGACATCCTCTCGAACTGCACCTCCTGCCACGCCGCATACCGCCTCACCCCACAGTGAGCGACACGCCTCACGATGGCGCAGTGCCCAGCTTTGACAGCTCCGCACCTCTGCCCAGCGCAGCAACGGCAACATCGCCATCGGTGATGTAGTGATTGACGGGTCTACCGATCGGATCACCCGCCTGCTCCCACATCACAGCTCCGATCGCATTCGCCTTCTGCAACTCACCGACGATAAAGTCGCGCTCGGCATTGGTGTCCGCATCGGTGGCGTGCGTGATCTGGAACGTCAGCTTGGTGAGACCGAAGCCCGTATCGCGCGTCCCGGCACCGACCCACGGGACGCGCGCCCCGGCCGGCGGCGCATCGGTGTTGAGCCAGAAGCTCGCCGTATCGATGTCCTGCACGTTCTCGAGGTTGCGGCCCCAGAACCGGACGTGATGGCGCCGTCGCGGGCTATCGCCGATCGCTTTCTGGAAGCCGACATCCTGCCCGCGCCCGAACAGAAACAGTGTCGAGAACGGCGCCGTCGGATACGGTCGATTGAGCACGAACGCCTGCACCATGCGCCAAGAGCTGGCTAGCGTCAGCTTGTCCGCTTCGACCCAGCCGATGGCGGCGAACGCAGCCCGCAGTTCATCGAGCGTGCCGTAGAGAGCGAGGTTCACCGGGTCGGCAGGCAAGCCATCGGTCGCGACCGTGAAGCTCGGCACGCGTTGCCGCTGTAAAATCTTCAGTCCCATACGCACCGCGTAGGGAAGGATGACGTAGGCGCCGATGGCGTACGTCACGGCAAGAGTGATCACGACCGGGAGCCGCTTGTCGGCGAAATCGAAGATGACGAAGGCGATCAGCCAGATGCTGATCGCACCGATAGCGAGGATGGCGAGACGCTGCAGTGTACGGATCAGCAGTCTCACGTCATCCTCGAATGCCCAGTTCGTCAATGCCCGGTTCGTCGCGGCCCCGTCGCACGGGCCTCGTAAGCTGCTCTTAGCGCATCTGCGTTAATGTCGGCCGCACGGGCGTCGGCACGCAATACCGGCGAAGCGGGAGCAGTTGCATGGCGCACGCGGCAAGGATCGACAACGGGTCGAGCACCACCTCCGACCTTTCGCTCGCGGCTTTGATCCTGCTCGGCACGCGCTTTGTGCAGGGCTTCATCTTCTGGGCCGGAGCCAGCCGTCGCCTGATCTACGACTTCCGCGATGTCGCGGGCATCGACAACGCGGTGAAGCTCGATTTCGACGCGCCGGGCTTCGTCGCCGCAAAGCTCACGCACGCGCTGCCCGGAGCGCTTTGGGTCCAAACGCCGCTGGAATGGACGCTGGCCCATCCGGGACTCATCGTCACCTCGGTCTGGCTGTGGACGCTGGCCGAGCTGGCCGTGGGACTTGGCCTCATATTCGGCCTTGCAACCCGCGCCAGCGCCTTCGTCAGCATCTGGCTCAACGTCGTGTTGATGATCATCTTCGGTTGGATGGGATCCACCTGCCTCGACGAATGGACCATGGCCGTCTCGGGCGTCGCCATGAGCTCGGCCGTGTTTCTGGCCGGAAGCGGCGCCTACTCGCTCGATCGGCGCTATCTCTCCGCCTTCACGCGCGATGGCGCGTGGGCGCCGTGGGTGTTCAGCGGACCGCTTCCCGCAGCGACTACGCAATGGCTCGCCCTCCGGCTCGCCGTCGCCTGCGCGCTGTTCACAATTCTCACCTATCAGATCCTCTTCGGCGCCGTCGTCTCGCCGCTGCATTCGCGCGTCAACTTCCACCATCACAACATAGCCGTCTCCGCCCCGGCCGTCGCTGGCGACGGCCGCGTCACCTTTGACGCCTATGTCAACGCCGGCCCTGACACCGGCGCAGCCTACGTCATCGGCGCCACGTTGCTCGACGGCTCCGGACAAACGCTCGCGCAGTGGAACGGCGAAACGCTGGCCGCGCTGCCTCCCGATGTGATCCGCAACGCGTATCCCTACGTCTGGGCATCGCGCTTCGAAACGCAGCGCATAGGCTTTAGCGGCCAGACCGGATCCCGGGCGACGATCACCCTGCCTGCTCCCGCCACGCTTCCACCCAGCGAAAGCAAAGCGCGTGTGCTGCTGCTGGAATCCATCGACGGAACTGTCTGGCGCGGAGTCGCCGGAGCGAAGTGAAACGGCCATCCATTCGCATTGGCTGCGCCGGCTGGGCACTCCGCAAAGAGGATACGGAAGCATTTCCGCCGCCAGGATCGCATCTCGAGCGCTATGCGCGCCGCATGAACGTGGTCGAGATCAACTCCTCGTTCCACCGCCATCACCGGCGACAGACCTACGAGCGTTGGGCCGCCAGCGTACCGGCCGACTTCCGCTTCGCCGCCAAGGTGCCGAGAAGCATCACGCACGACTCGCGCCTAACAGACACCGAAGACGATCTGGCGCGCTTCCTCGACGAGGCGCAGGGCCTCGGCGACAAGCTCGGCCCGCTGTTAGTCCAACTGCCGCCAAGCCTGGCCTTTGACAGCGACACGGCGCGCCGCTTCTTCGCAGCCCTGAGAAACCGATTCGTAGGCGATGTCGTCTGCGAGCCGCGAAGTCCCACTTGGTTCACCCGCGCCCCGGCAGCATTGCTGCGTCGCTTCCGCATCGGCCGCGTCGGTGCCGATCCAGCGCCGATACCATCGGCGGCAACCCCCACGGCACCGGGAGGCATCGCCTACTACCGGCTGCATGGCTCCCCACGTGTTTACTACTCTGAGTATGCGAGCCTGCGGCTTCGGGAGATTGCAGCACGCCTGCGCAAGAGCGAGGCGCGAGATCACCAGGTGTGGTGCATCTTCGATAACACGGCAGCCGGCGCCGCGCTGAGCAACGCACTGGAGCTGCAGTCCCTCATCGACGCATGAGCGCGGCGCTAGCCTTCGCGGTTCGGCGTGCCGAGGATGTGCGACTTCGGCGGCAGCATCACGCTGTCGAAATCCTGTGTGAACATGGCGGCGGCAAAGAAAGCTACGGCGCGCAACGGCTCCTTGCCCGTATTGACGAGGTCGTGGCGCACATTTGTCGGCAGGACGAAGACGCTGCCCGGCCCCACTGGATACTTGCCCGTTTCCATCTGCAGCTCGCCCGTACCATCGATGATGTACTGCGTCTCCTCCGTGGCGTCCGTGTGCCAGCCAAGATGCCCGCCCGGCGCAATCTCGTAGACGATCGTGGAGGACTGCTCCGCATGGTTCCCACCGCAGGTCGCGAATGAAGCCTTCCAGTTGATCGCGCGATCATCGACGCTGGTGACATTGATGCGCTCGAGCTTGTTCGAGTCCACGACCGGCTCCTCGCGCTTCACCTTCGACTGATGTTTGGCGGGTGTCGTCTTTGTGCTCGTACCGGCTGCCGGGATCATGCTCGCCTCCATCCACAAACTCTGCGCGCAGCCTATGTGCGGCCCGGTGGCCTTCAAACGCCGGAGGGGAGACGTGGTTGGAGCCCCCTTGCGCACCCGTGCCGCATTCGCCTCGAAATGCGCGCATCGCTCGTGTGGACTCTGCTTGACCGCGGCACGAGCGACGGCCACCTTCGAGACGAGAGCTGAGAGGTCGAAATGACGAAGCGGGGGACAGCGAAACGGGGCGCGATCCGCGCTGGTATGGGCGGCTGGACGTTCGAGCCGTGGCGGGGCACCTTCTATCCCGACAAACTGCCTCACGCGAAGGAGCTCATCTACGCTGCCGAGCACGTGCCGACCATCGAGGTCAACGGCACGTTCTATAGCACGCAGAAGCCGGCGACGTTCGCCAAGTGGGCGAGCGAGACCCCGGAAGGCTTCATTTTCTCGCTCAAGGGGCCCCGCTACGCGGTCAACCGTCGCGTGCTCGCCGAGGCCGGCGACAGCATCCAAAGGTTCATCGACTCTGGCCCGCTGGAGCTTGGCGACAAGCTCGGACCCATGCTCTGGCAGTTCGCGCCGACAAAGAAGTTCGACCTCACCGACTTTGGCGCCTTCCTGGAATTGCTTCCGCGCAAAGTTGGAAGCCGCACGCTGCGCCACGTCGTCGAGGTGCGCCATGACAGCTTCTGCACCCCCGAGTTCATCGCCCTGGCGCGCGAGCACGCCGTGCCGATCGTGTTCGCAGAGCACGAGAAATATCCCGCCATCCCCGATGTCACCGGCGATTTCGTCTATGCACGCCTGCAGAAGGGCAAGGATGAGATCGAGACGGGATATCCTCCCAAAGCCCTTGATTCCTGGGCAAAGCGCTTTGAGACCTGGGCCGAGGGCGGCGTGCCGGGCGACCTGCCGCTGATCGATACGGCCCACAAGCCGGCGAAGAAACCGCGCGATGCCTTCGTCTACTTCATCCACGAGGGCAAGGTGCGTGCCCCGCACGCTGCCATGGCATTCATGGAGCGCATCACCACATAGCCGAACTCCCGCGCCGGTTCGGCGTTCTTGTTGCGTCGGCACCAGAGTGGAGGTCGTCATGGCCGCAACCAGCAAAGTCCGGAAGAAACCGCGCGCGAAGGCAAAGACCAAGACATCGACACGCCGCAAGCCGGCACCTCGCACAGCCGCATCCCGCACCCCTGCACGCAAATGGTCTCAGCGCGTAACCGAGACCAGCGACGCGATGGATTTACAGCCTGACGTTTTCAAGCTCGACGATCCGAAGAAGATCGCCGCCTCGTTGAAGCGCTCGGCCGAGCGCAGCCACCGCCGCAAGAGCGCACCCTATCGCTCCGCAATGTCGATGCTGACGTTCTACATCAATCGCGCCGGTCACAACCTGCCGGCAAAGCGCAAGCGCATCCTCGATCACGCCAAGGACGAGCTGCGCAAGGCATTCGGCAAAGCTTGAGCTGCGCTGCTCGTGTCATCCGCAGCACAGGCATGTGTTGCGATGAAGACTCTTCTGCGAGCGATGCGACTCTGATCTAAAGGTCTTACCGGTCCAGCCGGTCAGACGGCCGCAAGCGCCGCAAACGGTGTCAGACCTCCGTGGTCTGACACCATTCTCTCTTCCCGCAAGCGCGAGATTCTACAGTCGCTCGAGGAATGGCACCGGATCGACGGGCTTCGATCCTTGGCGCAGCTCGAAGTGCACTTGCGGCTGGTCGACGGAACCCGTGCGCCCGGCAGTGGCGATCACCTGGCCGCGCTGCACCTTGTCGCCGCGCTTCACCATGAGCTGATCATTGTGCGCGTATGCCGTCACCCAGCCGTTGTCGTGACGAAGCAAGATGAGATTTCCGTAGCCCTTCAGCTCCGACCCCGCATAGGCAACCGTGCCGCCTTCCGCGGCCTGCACCTGCGTCCCCAGCGGCACCGACATGTTGATGCCGTCGTTGTGCGTGCCATCGGGACGCTGGCCAAAGCCGCTGATGATGCGCCCGCTCACCGGCCAGCGCAGCTTATCGCTGCCGGCAGACTGGCGCGGCTGCACCGGCGGCACGACCGTACCGGTCGCCACGTCGTTCGTGTTGCGCGTCGCGACCTCGGTGTACTTGGCGCCGCCTGGCGGACTGCCGGTGCCGTTGATGATCGTCGGCTGGTGCGTCGAAGCAATGCCGCCGCCATCGTAGGACCCGGACGGCGCCGACGAAGCTGGCGGCGCGACGGCAACCTGCTGCATGGGCTGAGCCGGCGCGTTCCCGCCCGAGCCCGGCACGCGGAGCACGGCGCCGGCCTTCACGCCGCGCACATCGGTGATGCCGTTCGCCTGCTGCAGCTCGGCGACCGACACGCCGTGCGCACGCGAGATGGCATAGAGCGACTCACCCGGCCGCACCGTGTAGGAGCCGCGATACTTGCTCTCGAGATCAGCCGGCGCGGGCGGCGGCTGCACGCTCGCTGTCTGCGTCACCGGCGGCGCCGGCGAGCGGTGGGCGGCAACACCCTGCGGCAGGTACAGCCTCTGGCCGAGCTTGAGGTTGGGGTTGGTCAGGTTGTTGAGCTGCATAAGCTCGGCAACCGACACGTTGTGCCGGCGCGAGATCGCATAAAGCGTGTCTCCGGCCTGCACCTCGATCGTGTCGCCGGGGTTGGCCAGCGACGGCGCCGGCTGCGGGTCATAGCGGTTGGTCGAGGCCGTCGACGCCGGCGGCACCGTGCCGTAGCGGCCGCCCGCCGTATAGGAGTTGTAGTTCGGCGAATTGCGGCTCGGCCCGCTGCTCGGCTGATCGTAGCGCGCGTTGGCAGCGTAGTTCGTCCCCGTCCGGCCGCCGGAATAGGCGGACGGCGTCGCATCGGGCAGGTTCTGGCTGGCGACGCCGTTCTCGCGGTAGGTGCGCGGCGCGCTGTATGGCGCACCGCCGCCTCCGTAGCTGTCGTTGCCAAGATTGCTGCGACCGTATCCGGACGCGCTCTGCTGCGGCTTGGGATCGTCGTTGAGGGCGAAGCTCGGGAAATCGAAGCCGGAGACCGAGGCGGAGCATCCGCCGCTGAGGCCGGCAACGACGAGGGCGGCGGCGCGGCTCGCTGACTTGGAGAGCAGGGCTCCGCGGCGATGGAAACGCATAAAACGCATCATGATACGCACCTTTACTGCCAACCTTCCATTAATCCTTAAGGAGTTAATGGGCCCTTAACGGAGGCAGCAGTGCTGCTGAAATCCCATGCGGTAGCGCCAACAATGATACGCCCGGCGCCACCGTCATTGCACAAACTAAGCAGCCATTGTGCTGCGTTAACGACGCCTTCGCGGCAGGCCGATGGCAAACAGCGCCCACCGAGCAGGCTGAGAGCCGACCTCCAGCGCCAGCCGCAGACGCGTCATCCTCGGCAATACGCCGGCGCTCGCAGTTACAGATCCCCGCCGGAGGCGCGCTTGCGACTGGCCGCAGGATCGAACGCCCACGCGAGTTGCCGGCATGTCTCCACATGCGTCAGGTCTAGGCACAGCGGCGTCACCGAGATGCGACGCGCATCGATGGCGGCAAGGTCCGTGCCCGGCACCAGCGTCGACGGCGGACGCTCGAAGTTGAACCAGAAGTACGGCATGCCCCACGGGTCGCTGCGTTCATCGATGCGCAGCGAGGCCTGGTCGCGCCGCCCCTGTCGCGTCACCTCGATGCCGGTCACCGCATCGGGCGGGCAGGCCGGGTAGTTGACGTTGAGCACGATCTCCTTCGGCCAGTCGGACTCGAGCAGCTGCGCTATGAGGCCCGGGCCGTGCGTCAGCGGCGTCTCCCAGTGGATCTTGCCCTCCTCCACCGAGCCGCCGACCTGGCTCATGGCAATCGAGCGCACGCCCAGCAGCGAGCCTTCGATCGCCGCGGCGACGGTGCCGGAGTACGTCACATCGTCGGCGAGGTTGGACCCGTGATTGATGCCCGACAACACCAGATCCGGCGGGTGATCGATGAGGAAGTGGCGCACCGCCATGATCACACAATCGGTCGGCGTGCCCCGCAGCACGAAGGTGCGCGCGTTCGTCTGCCGCACGCGCAACGGCTCGTGCAGCGTCATCGAGTGCGAGGCACCCGACTGGTTCTTTTCCGGCGCGACGACCCACACATCGGTGGAGATCTCCTCCGCGATGCGCCGCAAGTGGCCGATGCCATCCGCATCGGCACCATCATCGTTGGTGACAAGAATACGCATGCGCCCAATCTAGCTCCGGCTGGCACCATGCTCATGAGGCGACCAACCGCCACCAGATCCCCCTCCCCTTGATGGGGAGGGGCTAGGGGTGGGGTGAACACCAGGGCGCGCCCCCTCAGTTCTTGCTCCAAGCTCTCCACTCCACCCGGGCGCCTCAACTTGCGTTTCGGCGACCACCCTCCCCATCGAGGCGAGGGCTAGGGAGATCGGGCGGTTTTCGATCGACGGCATCACGCGGCTTTCTCGATGACGGCGAGGCCGCCCATGTAAGGGCGCAGCGCCTCCGGAATGACGACCGTACCATCGGCCTGCTGGTAGTTCTCCAGAATGGCGATCAGCGTGCGCCCGACGGCGAGACCGGAGCCGTTGAGCGTATGCACGAAGCGCGTCTCCTTGGCGCCCTTTGGCTTGTAGCGCGCATTCATGCGCCGCGCCTGGAAGTCGCCGCATACCGAGCACGAGGAAATCTCGCGATAGGTGTTCTCGCCCGGCAGCCACACCTCGATGTCGTAGGTCTTCTGCGAGGCAAAGCCCATGTCGCCGGTGCACAGAAGAATGGTGCGGAACGGCAGCCCGAGCCGCTTCAGCACTTCCTCGGCGCACGACGTCATGCGCTCGTGCTCGGCGAGGCTTTCCTCTGGCGTCGTGACGGAGACGAGTTCCACTTTCGTGAACTGGTGCTGGCGGATCATGCCGCGTGTATCGCGCCCGGCCGCGCCCGCTTCCGAGCGGAAGCACAGCGTCTGCGCCGTGAGGCGCATCGGCAGGGCCGTCTCTTCCAGGATCTCCTCGCGCACGAAGTTCGTCAGCGACACCTCGGCCGTCGGAATGAGCCAGAAGCCGTTGACCGTCTGGAACAGATCCTCGGCGAACTTCGGCAGGTTGCCAGTGCCGTAGGCGGCGTGGTCCTTCACCAGCAGCGGCACGATGTTCTCGGTATAGCCGAACTCGCTCGTATGCAGGTCGAGCATGAAGGCGCCGATAGCGCGCTCGAGCCGCGCCAGCGCACCTTTCAACACGACGAAGCGCGCACCGGAGATCTTCGCCGCCGTGGCGAAGTCCATGAGCCCGAGCCCCTCGCCGATCTCGAAGTGCTGCTTCGCCGCAAAGTCGAACTGCGGCGGCTGACCGATCTTGCGCACCTCGACGTTGTCGTGCTCGTCCTTGCCGAGCGGGACCTCGTCGCGCGGCAGGTTGGGAATGACCGACAGAGCATCGCGCAGCCTGGCGTCCAGCTCGCGCTCGATCCCCTCGCCTTCCGCAAGCTGCTCCTTGAGCGTCGCCACCTCGGCCATCAGCGCCTCGGCCTTCGCTTCGTCCTTGGCGCCCTTGGCCTTGCCGATCTCCTTGGAAGCCGCGTTGCGGCGCGCCTGCGCCTCCTGCAGCTTCGTCACATGCGCGCGCCGCTCCTCATCGAGCGCGATCAGCGTCGCTGCCTGCGGTGGCAACCCACGCTTGGCAAGTCCGGCATCGAACGCCTCGGGATTGTCTCTGATCCATTTGATGTCGAACACGTCGGCCTCTGCTCTGATCTCTGGCAGCCGGCCCTCCTCAACGTCATCCCGGCGGAGGCCGGGATCCACGACACCTCGAAGAGCGGGTGCGAAGACTTGCGTGGATGCCGGCCTGCGCCGGCATGACGGTATGAGTTGGCCGCCAATGGAGGACTATTCGCGGCACGGTATAGAGGGCAGACTGGTGATGGTCCAGACGCGATCAGGCCGCGCCGGATGCCGTCCGCTTGGCAGCTTCCTGCCGCGCCGCGCGCTCGACGGCCCAGATCGACAGCTCATAGAGGCCGACCGTAGGCAGCATCATGGCCAGCATGCTGAACGGGTCGGGCGGCGACAGCACCGCCGCCACCGCTGCGATGCCGAGGATGGCATAGCGCCGCCCCTTCCTCAGCGCATCAGCGGTGATCAACCCGGCGCGGGCAAGCAGCGTCAGCACCACGGGAAGCTGGAAGCAAATGCCGAAGCCGATGATCAGGTTCATGATCAGCGCCAGGTACTCGGACACCCGCGCCTGCAGGTGGATCTCCACCGGACCGCCCGTCTGCTGCATCGACAGGAAGAAGCGCATCGCCATCGGCATGACGAGGAAATAGACGACGAGCGCACCGAGCAGGAACAGCACCGGCGTCGCGACGAGGTACGGGAAGAACGCGCGCCGCTCGTTCTTGTAGAGGCCGGGGGCGACGAACTTGTAGATCTGGTTGGCGACGATGGGGAACGAGATGCAGAAGGCGCCGAACAGAGCGAGCTTCATCTGCGTGAACAGGAATTCCTGCGGCGCCGTGTAGATCATCTCGATCGGATCGGTGCCCCCGTGCGCCCACTGATAGGGCAGCACCAGGATATTGTAGATCTGCTTGGCGAAAACGAAACAGACGGCGAACGCAATGCCGAGCGCGATCAACGAATAGATGAGGCGCTGCCGCAGCTCGACGAGATGATCTATGAGCGGAGCCTTCGAAGCGTCGATGTCTTCCTGGCCCGGACGCTCCATGGGGCTTGGCGCCAGCTCGGTCATGCCGCTCCCCTGCCCGGCTCCTGCTCGCGCTCGTGCGTATCCACCGGCTCAGGAGCCGCTGCCTCGTTCGTAGATTCAGAGGCCGTGGGAAGCTGCGCCGGCTGCATGCCTGTACCGAACTTCATCTCTTCCGGCTTCACGCCCGCAGCGTCGATCTGTGCCTCGATGCCGCGCGCGCCGGACTCGACGGTCGCATGCACCTCGCGGCTGACGCTGTCGAATTCCTTCTTCAACGCGTCGAGCTCGGCTTCGCGCATCGCCTCGTCGAACTGATGGCGGAACTCGGCTGCCTGACGGCGGATCATGCCCAGATACTTGCCGACCGTGCGCAGCAGGATCGGCAGGTCCTTCGGACCCACGACGATCAGCGCCACGATGGCGAGGATCAACAGCTTGCTGGAAGTGATGTCGAACATGCGTCGTCCCGACTGCCGACGCGCTCAAGGCAAGGCGAGCACACGCCCCCGCCGCGCTGCCGATCGCCCCGCTCAGCCCGTCTTGCTGGTGTCGCGCTCCGTCTGCACGGCGCGCTGGTCGATGACGCGCGGCTCGGAACCCCGCGCCTGAGGCCGCTCGTCCTCGTCGTCCTCGGAGAGCCCCTTCTTGAAGCTTTTGATGCCCTTGGCCATGTCGCCCATGATCGACGAGATGCGCCCGCTGCCGCCGAAGACGAGAAGCGCGACAAGCCCCAGGATGAGCAAATGCCAACCGCTCAGGCCCATTGTCGTTCGCTCCTTTTTTGAGTTGCTATAATCGCAACAGCCCGATGCTACTTCCAGCATCTGGTATCGCAGAAAGCATATGGCCCCGCAAGGGCACCAAGCCTAGAGGATAACCCTAAGGTATTACGGATGCTTCATTTTTGGCTTTCTGCAGGGAACACGAGCACACTTGCCGGGTCGATCAGCGCCCGCACCTCGGCGCCCCGAGACCAGCCGTCGCTCTCGCCAACGCGCACCTTCAGCGGCTGCTCGAAGCCCTCGATGCCCACCTCGAGGCGCGCAACGTCGCCCAGGAACTTGACGTCGAGCACCCGCCCCGGGAGCCCTTCCCCGTCGCGCGACAAGCGCACCCCGCGCTCGCGGATGCACACCGTGGCACGCTCCCCAGCGCCAAGACCGTCAGCCTGCAGCGTGCCGACCGGCGTATCGATGCCGTCAGCGCCGACGCGATAGCCGATCTCGTTGATCTCCGAGAACAGCCGCGCCACGAAGAGGTCGGCCGGCTGATGGTAGAGCGCCTCGGCACCGCCGGCCTGAATCAGCCGTCCGGCGCGCATCACCGCAATGCGGTCACCGATGCGCATCGCCTCCTCAGGGTTATGCGTGACGATCACAGACGTGGCACGCGTCTCACGCAACAGCGCCAGCGTCTCCTCCTGCATCGCCTCGCGCAACTGCACGTCGAGGCCGGAGAACGGCTCGTCCATCAGCATCACCGCCGGCCGCGGAACGATGGCGCGTGCGAGCGCCACGCGCTGCTGCTGTCCGCCCGAGAGGATGTGCGGATATTCGTCAGCGAGATGCGCGAGCCCGACGCGCTTTAGGGCATGCAGCGCTTCCTTCCGCGCTTCTGCCTTGGGCAACGCCTTGAGGCCGAAGGCGACGTTGCCGAGAATGGTGAGGTGCGGGAAGAGTGCAAAGTCCTGAAACATCAGCCCGACGCCACGATCCTCGGGCGCGACGAACCGCGAAGGGCCGGCAACCTCCAGCCCGTTGATCAGCACGCGCCCGCCCGTTGGCTTTTCGATACCGGCGGCGATGCGCAGGAGGGTCGTTTTTCCGCACCCCGAAGGCCCGAGCAGGCAGACGATCTCTGCCGGCGCGATGTCGAGGTCGACGCCAGCAAGCGCCTGGGTGCTGTCAAACTGGCGTGCGACGTTCTCGAAGGTGAGTTGCGCCGCAAAGGTCGCCGCGGCGCGCCCTTTGCTGCCATTGGCGGCGGCACTCGCGGCCGCAGGCTGCGGGCCGGATCTGTTGGCAAGCGACGACAACGAGGACTACCTTCTTACCTTACGCGGCGGGTCAACATTAGGACTTATCGTCCCCCTCGCCCTCCGGCAAGCTGTCCTCAGTGTCGCTCTCCTGCTCCGCGTCCTCCTCGCCGGCCTCTAGCGGCAACTCATCCGGCATCAGGGCGGCAACGTCGGTGGGCTCGGGAACCACGAAGTCCGGCGGTAAATTGCCGTCGAGCAGACCCGATGCGCGCAGCTCGGAGAGGCCCGGCAGATCCCTGATGCTGTCGAGCCCGAAATGGACGAGGAAGGCGTCCGTCGTGCCATAGGTCACCGGCCGGCCTGGGGCACGGCGGCGGCCGCGCAGGCGCACCCAGCCCGTTTCGAGCAGGATATCGAGCGTCCCGGCCGAAGTGGTGACACCACGGATATCCTCGATTTCGGCCCGCGTGACCGGCTGATGGTAGGCGATGATCGACAGCGTCTCGAGCGCCGCCTTGGACAGGCGCTTCTCCTGTGTTGCATAGCGCTCCAACAGATAGGCGAGGTCGTCGGCCGTGCGAAACGCCCACTTTCCCGCCACCTTGACGAGGTTGACGCCACGCCCGGCGTAGAAGGCGCGCAACTCCTCCATCAACGCACCGATGTCCTCGCCATCGGCCAGATGGCTGCGCAGCTTCGCTTCATCCAGCGGCTCGGAGGCGGCAAACAACAGCGCCTCGAGGATGCGCAGCTTCTCGCGATGATCGGCGAACGGCAGCGAGGCGACGTTGCGCGGCAGCGATGCGGCCTGCCGGCGCTCGTCGCCACCCTCCTCATGCGCGTCGTCGCTGCTCTGGCTCGATGGGACCAGGCTCAGACGTGGCGGCTCCATGCGCTTCTCTTTCGTCATCGGCTGTCCGGAACGCACACGGGCTCTACACTCGACTAGGCTATTTGCTGCCACTCCGTATCGGGCTGGCCAACATCGCTTCTGCGTGAACGCATGTAGATCGGCGCGAAGGGACCTTCCTGGCGCAGCTCGATATAGCCCTCTCGCGCAAGCTCGAGCGTGGCGCCGAACGAGCTGGCGACAACTGTCTTGCCGTTCTCGTGCTGAACCGCCAGCTCCTGCATGCAGCGCTCGAAGGCGAGCCATTCCGACGTCGATGGCGCTTCGCCCAGCATCCGCTCGAGCCGCACGCGCGCATCCTTGATCGACCATACCGGGCGCACCTTGACCACGTGCCCCACCTTGATCGTGCGCCGGCGCTGGTCGGCGTAAGCATGCAGCAGATCATAGATCGTCGCCGTGAACTGGGTCTCGCGGATCGTGTGCGTGCCTTCCGGCATGCCGCGCCCGAACACGTCGCGTCCGAGCCGCATGCGTGTCATGAGCTGCGCCGCCGCCTCGCGCATGGCGTCGAGACGCATGAGCCTGAACGACAAGCGCCGCGCCAGCTCCTCGGCGCTCGTCTCCTCGCCCTGCTCTTTTTCCCGCGGCAGCAGCAGCCGCGATTTCAGGAACGTCAGCCAGGCGGCCATGACGAGATAGTCGGCCGCCAGCTCGAGGCGCAGCTTCTGCACTTCGCCGATGAAGCCGAGATATTGGTCGGCGAGTGCCAGCACGGAAATCTTCGACAGGTCGACCTTCTGCGTGCGCGCCAGCGCCAGCAGCAGATCGAGCGGGCCTTCGTAGCCGGCAACGTCGACGATCAGCGCGTCCTCGTCGTCGAGACGCGCCTCGACGACCGGCTCCTCCCACGCCGAAACGGCTTCGCTATCCTCTCGCGGCTCCGCGCTCATGCTTGGCCCTGGATGCGGCGGCGCCATCGATAGCGCCGTGAATATGTAAACATATAGTGTTGAGTTTACACTGATTCAGTGCCGCCGGCCGCAAAGGCAAGCACCTTGGCGAGTTGCGCCTCGGCCGCAGCAGAATCAAACGGCTGCGTGGCTTTCGTTATGTTAACGGCTGCCTCAAAGCGCTCCTGCCCGCGCCCATGGAGAACACCGGCACCCGCTGCCGCGCCGATCATCTCCCGGAAATCGCCGTTGCAGTGAAGGACGACGTCCGAGCCGGCGGCAATGACCGCCTCGGAGCGCTGGAGCATCGGGCCCGACAGAGCCTTCATGCTGAGATCATCGCTCATCAGGAGGCCATCGAAGCCGATCACCCCACGGACGATTTCGCCGATGACAACCGGCGAGATGCTGGCCGGCGCATTCGGGTCGATGTCGCTGAACACCACATGCGCCGTCATCGCGGCCGGCAGGTCGCGCAAAGCCCTGAATGGCGCAAAGTCGGTCGCCAACAGCTCGAACCGCGAGTCCGCGACCACCGGTAGAGCCAGATGGCTGTCGGCGGTCGCCCGCCCGTGGCCAGGGATGTGCTTGATCACGGGCACGACGCCGCCCGCTATGAAGCCATCCGCCACCGCGCGCGCCAGCGCCACGATCTGCTCGACGCTGCGCCCATAGGCACGGTCGCCGATGATGTCGTGCGACCCTGGCACGGGCAGATCGAGCACCGGCGCGCAGTCGGTATTGATGCCCAGCGCCGTGAGGTCCTCGGCCAAGAGGCGCGCGGCCTCGAAGGCCGCCGTGACGGCGCCATCGCGGTCCGAGGCATAGAGTTGCCCATAAGCTGCAGCCGGCGGCAGCGCCCGGCCGAGCGGCGGGCGCAGACGCTGGACGCGCCCGCCCTCCTGATCGATGAGGACGAGAAGGTCGTCGGCCCCGACCGCCGCGCGCACGTCGCCGATCAGCGCCCGGATCTGCTCGTGGCTTTCGAGGTTGCGACCAAAGAGGATGAACCCTGCCGGCTCGGCGTCCTTGAGGAACTGGGCTTCGTCGCGCGACAGCTTTGTGCCCGCGACACCGACGATAATTGCGGTGCGCATCACCTATCCGATGCTGATTTCAGATGCGCGGGACCTAGCATCGCGCGACGCGCCAGTCGAGCGCGTCGCAACTGGGGTGCTTAGTAAGCGGTAACCCAGCAGTCCTTGTAGCCATAGGCCTTGAGCTGCGTGCATAGCTCATTCGCCTGCGAGCGCGACCCGGGCGGCCCAACCAGAAGCCGGTGATACGGCCCTTTGCCGGCCAGCGTCGTCTCCCGCACGTCTGGCGTCTTGTTGCCGAGCACTGCGCCATACTGCTGTTGCATGTCGGCGAACTTGCGCAGCGCGTCGAGACGGCTGCTGCCCGAAGCCGGCACCGAGGCCAGCACGACCACGTATCCGTTAGCGCCGGTCGGGCTGGACGCCGATTCCTCGGCCACCGGCGTCGCCGCCGCCACCCGCTGCTTCTTGGGTGCAACCGGTGCAGCCGCCGGCTCCTGATCGGGAATGCTGGCCGTCGACGAGGGAATGACGCGCGTCGTCTTGACGTTCACACCCGACCGCGGCGGCGGACTGGCGACGGGCTCAGGCTCCGGCTGGCGGACCGGCTCGGCTGCGGCCGCACGCTGCGGCATGGGATGACCGGCGCTGCCAAAGGCATCGACCACCGTAAGTCCGGGGACCGACACCGTCGGCTCCGACGCCGCCGCGGGCTCGGACGCCGTCGGCGGCGCAATCGAGCCATCGCGACCGACAACCAGCGTCTTCACCTGACGCGTGCCGTTGCCGTCCGAATCGGATTCGGACAAGCCGTTGTTCGCACCCTCGGCGTGCGCATCGCTGTCACCCAGACGTCCGAGAACCTTGCTGTCCGGGTGCGGGAACTGCTTGCCGCCCGGATCGAGAGGCTTCTCCTTGGCCGGGAAAGAATCGCTCGCGATCACTGGCGGCGTGGAATCAGGAGGAGAGCCGAGCATGGCCTTGTAGGCCTGCGCCAATCCGTAGCCGAGCCCGATGGCAACCACGACCGCGCCGGCAATGCGCATCGTCCAGCTACCGCGCCGGGGCTCCTCCGGCTCGTAGGCACCCTCATCCTGATTGTACGTCGGCTCCAGCGCGCCCGCGTGCGCCTGACCGTAGATGAGCTGGTTCGCTGCGCCGTAACCCTGCTGGTCCAGTCCCGGGTCACCGTAGCCGGCCGGGGCAAGTCCCCAGTCGACTTCCTGCAACCCGGCGGCGTGCGCCTGATGGCTGTCGGCTGGATAGGGTGGCTCCGTTGGCAGATAGCCGCCAGGATCCTGGCCGTACGGGTCGTGGGCCGGGAGACCGCTCGACCAGGCTTCATAGCTCGGCGCCACAGGCCGCGGGGCCGCGTATTGCGGCGCCGGTTGCGGATAGCCGACAGGCGCGCCCACCGGATGATTGGCCGCAGGCGGTGGAGCGTAAGGTGCCCGCGGCGCTGGCTGCGGCGCGCGCCCATATTGCGGCGGCTGCGTGCGCGGGAAGTTTTCGAAATCGTGCGTCGGCTGCGCATTGCGCGCACTGTCGAGGCTGCTCAAACCCTGCCGATTGATCGGCGGCGTCGCGGCCGGAGCCTGCGGCGGTGCCCCATATTGGGGAGCCTGTTGCGGATAGTGGTAGCCCGGCTGACCGCCATAGCCTGGCGGCGCCTGCTCACCGTAGTCCGCCTGCGGATAAGCCGGAGCCTGTTGGGGCGCCGGGTATTGAGGCGCCTGCTGACGCTGGGCCGGACGCCCACCACTGCGAGGATCGGGCTCGCCCGCCGGCTGGCGTTGCGCCGGCCACCCGCTGTTCGCGGCACCTGGAGAGCGAGACATTGTATGAACCCCTCGAAGCCCTGTTTCAGTCAGTAAGCATCGAATCGGAGTCTAGCGCATTGACTCCGGCGCCTCGACGCCAAGGACTGATAGTCCCGAGGATATCACCTGCTGAACGGCGGCAATGAGAGCAAGCCGCGCTGCGGTGATAACCCCGTCATCTGCTTGGATAAATCGCAAATGTGGCGAATCATTGCCTCGCGTCCATTGGGCATGGAGCATCGAGGAGAGCTCGTAAAGATAAAAGGCAAGGCGATGCGGCTCCTCGGCCCGTGCGGCCCCTTCGATGAGACGCGGGAAAAACGCCAGCTTCTTGACCAGCTCGATCTCTCCCGCATCGGTCAGCCGTGACAGGTCCGCTTCGCGCACGGCGCGGCTCCCCGGCGACAGCTCGGGAAAGACCTCCTGCGCGTTGCGAAACACCGAGGCGGCCCGAGCGTGCGCATACTGCACATAGAAGACGGGGTTGTCCTTCGACTGCTCCGTCACTTTGGCAAAGTCGAAGTCGAGCGGCTCCAGCTCCTTGCGATAAAGCATCATGAAACGAACGGGGTCGCGCCCTACCTCGTCGACGACATCACGCAGCGTCACGAACGTGCCGGCGCGCTTCGACATCTTGTAAGGCTCGCCGTTCTTGAACAGCTTGACGAGGTTGACGACCTTGATCGCGATGTCGGCTGACCCGCCGCTCGTCTGCCAGGACTTGAGCTTCCCCTTGGCATCGCGCTCCACCGTCCCACCAGTGAACGCCGCGACCGCCGCCAGCATGCGCGGGATGTAGCCGATGTGATCCGCCCCGAAGACGTTGACGAGATGCCGGTAGCCGCGCAGCAGCTTGTCGTAGTGGTAGGCGACATCGCCCGCGAAATAAGTGTAGCTGCCATCCGACTTCATCAGCGCCCGGTCGGCCTCGTCACCGAACTCGGTCGATTTGAACAGCGTTTGTTCGCGGTCTTCCCACTCTTCGTCGTCGTGCCCCTTCGGACGCTCGAGCCGTCCCTCGTAGATCAATCCCTTGGCACGCAAGGCATCGATCGCCGCCTTGACCTTGTCGGTCCCTGCACGGGTCAGCGAGGCTTCCGAAAAGAAGATGTCGTGTCGGATGTTGAGGGCGGCGAGGTCGTCCTTGATCATTGGCATGATCTCGCCGATCGCGAACGTGCGCACGATTGGCAGCCATTCGGCCTCGCTCTTATCGAGCAGCGCTTTTCCATGCGCCTTGGCAAGTGCTTCGCCGACCGGCTTCAGATACTCGCCGGGATAGAGGCCCGATGGGATTTCGCCGATGTCCTCACCCAGCGCCTCGCGGTAGCGCAGGAAGACGGAGCGCGCGAGGACATCCACCTGCCCGCCGGCATCGTTGACATAGTATTCACGCGTGACATCGAAGCCGGCGAAGACGAGCAGGTTGGCCAGCGCATCGCCGAACACCGCGCCGCGACAATGGCCTACGTGCATCGGCCCGGTCGGGTTGGCCGACACGTACTCGACGTTGACCGTCTGCCCCTGTCCCAGCTTCGAGCGCCCGTAGTCGCCGCCCTGATCGAGAATGGCGCGGATCAGACCATGCCAGAACTCGGGTTTCAGCGAGACGTTGAGGAAGCCCGGGCCGGCGACGCTCACCGATGCAACATCGCCGTCCGCCGAGAGCTTGGCTTGCAGCTTGTCGGCGATATCGCGCGGCTTCATGCGAGCCGGCTTGGCCAGCACCATCGCCGCGTTCGACGCCAGGTCACCGTGGGTCGCATCGCGCGGCGTCTCCACCTCGATGCCGGAGGTCGGCAAATCGGCCGGCAGCGCACCCTCCGCCTTCAGCGCTTCAAGCGCGGCCGCAACGCGGCTTTCGATCTCGGCGAAGACGTCCACGATGGCAAACCTGGAGGCTGTGGCGGCGGGATTAGGATCGCGCCTAACGCAAATCGGGGGTTGCGTCAAACAGGCGGCGGTGCTCGGCAATGGCGTAGCGATCCGTCATCCCAGCGACGAAATCGGCGATGAGACGCGCCCGTAGCCGCTCATCGAGACCGCGCGAGGCCGCATGCCACGCCTCGGCCATCGCCGCGGGCTCGGCGAGATAGCGGGCGAAGAGATCGCCCACGATGCGCTCGGCATCGCACATCACGCCCATGACGCGCTCATGACGGTAGACGCGCGCGAAAAGAAAGGCCTTCAGCCGCTTGATATCGGTGCCCAGCGCAAGGGAGAAGCCGACGATAGGCCGACCAGCGTTGCGGATATCGTCCGGCGAGCCAGGCGCGAGCGCGGCAAGACGCACGCGCGTCTCCGCAACGAGGTCGGCAATCATCAACGTGATCAGCCGGCGCGTCAGCTCGTAGACGCTGCGCGCCTCATCGCCGACGTGCAGCGCGCGCACGCTGCTCATCACGGGGCCAGATAGCGGCTGATGCTCGAGATCGGCCAGCGTGATCAGATCCGCGCGCAAGCCGTCGTCGATATCGTGCGTCACGTAGGCGATATCGTCGGCGAGCGCGGCAACCTGCGCCTCCGCCGACGGCCAGGAGTGAAGGTCGAGGCTCCGCCAGCGCTCGAGCCGCCGCGCGACCTTGGCAACGGCGCTTTCCTCCGTCACGGGGCCGTTGTGCTTAGCGAGCCCCTCAAGCGCCTCCCACGTCAAATTCAATCCGTCGAACGCCGCATACTTGCGCTCCAGCGTGGTGACGACGCGCAGGCTCTGCGCATTGTGATCGAAGCCGCCGAAGTCGTGCATGGCGACGTCCAGCGCGCGCTCACCGGCATGCCCGAATGGGGGATGGCCGAGGTCGTGCGCCAGCGCAATCGCCTCGGCAAGATCCTCGTCGAGCCGCAACTGGCGCGCCACCGTGCGGGCGATCTGGGCCACCTCGAGGCTATGCGTCAGGCGCGTCCGGTAGTGGTCCCCCTCGTGGAAGACGAACACTTGGGTCTTGTAGGTAAGCCGACGAAACGCTGTCGAATGTAGAACGCGGTCGCGGTCGCGCTGGAAGGCGCTGCGCGTGGTGCAGGGCGGCTCTGAGGTGAAACGGCCGCGACTGGGAACACTGCCCGCCGAATAGGCAGCCGGTGCACGCTCGCCTGGCGCCAGTTTGGCCCCATAATCGTTCGTCTCGCTCTTGGCCACCGGTTTCACGCCCGACATGCCTCCTTCTTGGGCTTTGACTTGGCGCTCATGGCGCTTATCTTGCATGCTAATCTTGCATTGAGACAGATTCCGGCGCCCAACACCCGCCGGACGAACCCGAGGCATTTGCGATGACCGATGTGATGACCGCACCTCCGACCGTCACCGAGCGCGCCGCCAAGCACGTCGTCAAGCTTGTCGCTGACGAAGCCGGCGCACAGGCGCTGCGTATCAGCGTCGATCCGGGCGGCTGCTCCGGCTTCCAGTACAAGTTCGACCTCGTGTCGGAAATCCCCTCCGACGACCTCGTGCTCGAGCGCGCCGGCGCCAAGGTCGCAATCGATCCCATTTCGCTGCCCTACATCGCCGGTGCCGAGATCGACTATGTCGAGGATCTGATGAGTCAAGCGTTCAAGATCCGCAACCCGCTCGCCACCGCGTCCTGCGGCTGCGGTTCCAGCTTCGCGGTCTAAAGCGCGCTGGCCTGGGGATCGATTCTCGACTACCCCTCGCGCATGAAGGTCACGACTTGGAACATCAACGGCGTGAAGGCACGCCTTGAGTCGGCCCTGGCGTACTTGCGCCAGGCCTCGCCCGACGTCATTTGCCTGCAGGAGATCAAGAGCCAGACCGAGGCCTTCCCGTCCGAAGCCTTCGAGGAGCTGGGCTACCACTGCGTGGTCCACGGGCAGAAGGGCTTCAACGGCGTCGCCATCCTCTCCAAGCAGCCGCTCGAGGAGGCCCGCATGGGGCTTCCCGGAAACGACGCCGACGACCAGTCGCGCTTCGTCGAGGCCGTCATCTCAGTCCCCTCCGGCATCCTGAAGGTCGCTTCGATCTACGCGCCCAACGGCAATCCCATCGGCACCGAGAAGTTTCCCTATAAGCTCGCCTGGCTGGCGCGCCTGCGCGAGCACTTCAAGCGGCTCCTCGCCGAGGAGGTGCCGTTCGTCATGGCCGGCGACTACAACGTCATCCCCGAGCCCGCCGATGCCAAGCGGCCTGCGGCATGGACGGGCGACGCGCTCTTCCAGCCCGAGACGCGCGCCGCTTTCCGCACCATCCTCAGCGACGGGCTGACGGACGCGGTGCGGCTCTGCCACCCGGGCCCCGGCATATACACGTTCTGGGACTATCAGGCCGGCGCCTTCCAGAAGGACGACGGCATTCGCATCGATCACCTGCTTCTGTCGCCGCAGGCGACCGACCGCCTCCTCAGCGCCGGCGTCGATCGCTTCACCCGCGCCTGGGAGAAGCCATCCGATCACGTACCGACCTGGGTCGAACTCGACCTCTAGCTCGCGCGGCGGCCCACTTCCTTCCCGCTGGTGGCCGGCTCCGCGCAGCGGAGTCACCAGCGCGAAACATAGACCCATCCCCTACTCGCTGCATTTAGCGCTGACGATACTTCCCGTAGCCGGCAGAAAGACCTTGCAGTCGAGCGGCCGGCGGGTGTCCGGCTGTGCGTCGGCGACGTCCTTACCGCGCTTGTCGGCTTTCGCTTTGCCAAGAACGGCGAGACGCTCGCCGGCGAGACGCCGCATGGCGCGGCCATCGAAGCCATCAGGAGCGCCACCCAGCACTTCTTCATAGCTCGCCTGCGCCGCGGCGTCATCGCCGCGCTCCTCGATGATCCGTCCCTTGAGCACGCGCGCAGCGGCGAAGCCAGGTTTGAGCGTCAGAGCCCGGTCGACATCGGACTCGGCCGCCGTGACGCGCCCCTCCTGAAAGGCAACAGCCGCGCGCGCGTAGTGAGCGGCCGCATCCTCGCCGCCCTTCGCCAGCACGCGGTTGATCTCTTGACGCGCCGCTTCGAAAGCTCCTTCATCGGCACGCATCAGCGCCCGCATCAACGGGATGTAATCCGCGTCCGGCTTCACGGCGTATGCGGCATCAAGATCGCGCAGCGCCGCCTCTCGCTTCCCACCGTCGCGCAGCACCACGGCGCGGCTGTAAAGAAATCGCCAGTCCCCGCCGCCACGCTTCACCGCCTCGTCGAGGTCGCTCATCGCGCGCTCGCGGTCTCCGCGATCAGCCTGCGCCAAGCCGCGAGCCTCATAAGCGCGAGCGAATCCCGGCTTCAACTCCAGCACGCGGGTGAAATCGGCAATGGCCTTGGCGGGATCGCCGGCGCTTCGGTACGCCGTGCCGCGATTGAAATGGCCGATGTACATTTGCCCTTCGAGCAACCGCCCGCTGCCCATCACGCGCGTGCAGGCGGCCGCGGCCGCGCGGTCCTTGGCCGCTGTGCAATTGGAGAGATCCTGGCTCATTCCCGCCGACGCCGACGTCGCCACGAGGGCAGCGAGCAGGAAAGCTCCGGTCAAGAATCCTCCTATCAACACGAAATAGGAGCGCAGCATTTTTTGCCTCCCGTAAAGCGAGTTGTTAGCCATTTGCATGGATCGCCACCCGCAAGGCGAGCCGGTGCAACTGGTTACCCGCCAACGTCGAGAGGCGCTGTCACGCCGGGAACAGCGGCCCTTTGCGCGGTTAAGAAGGATACCTACATCGTTGGCGCGTGAGGTCCGGCTGCGCGCAGCCCATTCAACGAGTTCTTACAAATCTACGCCAAGGTTTGCCCCGGAATGCAGCGCCTTTCACCCCGTGTGCGGGGCGTCGATCTCGTATAGTCTGTCCACGTCGGACAACAGGCTCTTGCGCTAAGGTCCCGTCATGAAAATCGACATGATCAATCGTATCGCTCGCCGCGCCGGCCTCCTGGCCGCTGCTGCACTTCCCGTCCTCGCCATCGTCGGTCCCAGCGAGGCAGAGCCCGCCGCTGCGGCCGTTGCCAGCCTGTCTGGTTCCTGGAGCGGTGGCGGCTGGGTTTCCTTCGCCAACGGCAACAAGGAGAAGGCTCGTTGCCGCGCGCACTACAGCGGCAGTGGCGGCAGCTACACGGTCAGCGCCACCTGCGCAACCGCGTCAGGCAAAGCCTCGCAGACAGCGAGGGTCTACAAAGTTGGCGGCAGCTCCTACAAGGGCAGCTTCTTCAACAGCGACTACAACGTGCGCGGCACCATCCGCGTCAACGTGCACGGCAACAGCCAGAGCGTGAGCCTCGCTGGCGACGGCGCTTCAGCGCAGCTCAGCCTGTCGCGCCGCTGATCGCAAAAAACCGCCTGGACAAAAAAGGCTGGTGCGCAATTCCCAGCGCGCCGGCCTTTCTCATAGCCGCCAAACGGGCAAGCCGCTTTCCTCAGCGTCCGGCATCTGGAGCGCTGGCACTGGCGCCGACATCGCGCAGGCCGAGGCCCGCCGCGGCGCCCTTGATCAGCGTGCCGCCGTTGTCGGGAGGGACGGGAAGCGCCACCGGCCGCGACGGCGCCGTCGTCGGCTCGCCGCCGTCGGCGGTGACCGTGCTCAGCTCGTAGAGCACCGGCTCGCCGTTGCCGCACGTACGCGTCGCCGCGACGTTGAGCGCCCCAAGGCCGGTGTCGTCACGTGCCTCGGGCTTGCGGCCATAACGCGTGCGCCAGTCAGCGACGATGCCCGTAGCCTGCTTGCGTATCCCGTGGCCGGCGCCGCAATAGATGTTCTGGTAGATGTCGTCGATCCACACCCGCTCGTAAGGCGGCGCATTGGCGACGGCGACCGAAATGAGCGCCAGTGCGCGCACCGGGTCGGCCGGCATGTACTTGCCGCGCCACAGCAGGTCGGCGAGGAACGCCTGCGCCCCGACGTGCCCTTTCTGGCTCAGCACCGATAGCCAGTGCTTGGCATACGGCACGTCGCTTTCGATGCCCTCTCCGCGCAGGTAGAGCTTGGCCAACTCGAACTGCGCGTCCTCATCGCGGAAGAACTGCGCCGCCTCGCGCAGATATTCCATGGCGATCTTCGGATTGGGCTTGAGATTCGCCTCCGGCAGACCGTTGAGCAGATAGCCCGCGATGCGCGTCATCGCCTTGGCCACATACGGCGCACGCTGGTCGTCATCGGGATCGACGTCCGTGTGCTCCTCGGCGATCTTCAAATAGAGCTCGTAAGCCTTGCCGTGGTCGGTCTGCGAGCCGTTGTTGTCGGCGTAGATGCGCGCCAGATAGTACGGCGCGAGGAACAGATGCGCCTCGGCAGCGTATTCGAGCGCCGGGATGGCAATCTCGTAGTAGCCGCCGTTGAAGGCACCGATCCCCTGGTCGAGAGCATCCTGCGCCGAGCGATACTTGCCCGCGGCGAAGGCCCCGGCGGCGCCGAGGTAAAGCATGACCCCGGTAACGACGACGCAAACAGCTCGATCAAATATCCGCATAGCAGATCACTTCCGCTTTGCCGCCTGCATGAGTAACTGCGCCCTTTGAAGCCGGCCCCACCTGATCGGCGTACTTGCGTATTGCGCCGCTCTGATAGGGATTGGCCGGGGCTTTCCAGTTCTGACGACGCTCGGCGAGCTCGGCCTCGCTCAACGCAACGTCGAGCGTGCCTTTCACCGCATCGATGGAGATGATGTCACCGTCCTTGATGAGCCCGATAGGCCCGCCCACGGCCGCTTCCGGCCCGACGTGGCCGATGCAAAATCCGCGCGTGCCGCCGGAAAAGCGCCCATCGGTGATCAGCGCCACCTTCTCGCCGGCGCCCTGGCCGTAGAGAGCCGCCGTCGTCGACAGCATCTCGCGCATGCCCGGGCCACCCTTCGGACCCTCGTAGCGAATGACGATCACGTCGCCTTCGTTGTACTGACCGGCGTCGACGGCAGCGAACGCATCCTCTTCGCAATCGAACACGCGCGCGGGACCGCTGAACTCGAGCTTCTTGAGGCCCGCCACCTTCACGATGGCGCCATCGGGCGCGAGCGTGCCGCGCAGGCCAACGACGCCGCCGGTCGGCGTGATCGGGTTGGAGACCGGGAAGACGACCTTCTGGTCGGCGTTGAACGTCACCTTCTCGAGGTTCTGCGCCAGCGTGCGGCCCGTCACGGTGATGCAGTCACCGTGCAGGAGCCCGCCATCGAGCAGCGCTTTCAGGATCTGCGGCACGCCGCCGATGTCGAACACGTCCTTGGCGACGTACTTCCCGCCGGGCTTCAAGTCGGCGATGTACGGCGTGCGCTTGAAGATCGCCGCAACGTCGAAGAGATCGAAGTCGATGCCGGCCTCGTGCGCCATGGCTGGCAGATGCAGCGCGGCGTTGGTCGAGCCGCCCGTGGCAGCGACGACAACGGCCGCATTTTCGAACGCCTCGCGCGTGCAGATGTCACGCGGACGGATGCCTCGCGCCAGAAGATTCATCACCGCCTTGCCGCTCTCGACGGCATAGGCATCGCGGCTCTCGTACGGCGCCGGTGCGCCGGCCGAGCCGGGCAGCGCCAATCCGATCGCTTCCGACACGCACGCCATGGTGTTGGCCGTGAACTGCCCGCCGCATGAGCCGGCCGATGGACAGGCCACGCACTCCAATTCGTGCAGATCCTCATCCGACATGCGCCCCGCCGAATGCATGCCGACACCCTCGAACACGTCGACGACGGTCACGTCGTGCCCCTTGAACTTACCGGGCAGGATGGAGCCGCCATACATGAACACCGACGGCACGTTGAGGCGCAGCATGGCCATCATGATGCCCGGCAGCGACTTGTCGCAGCCGGCAATGCCGACCAGCGCGTCATAGCAATGCCCGCGCATCGTCAGCTCGATCGAATCGGCGATCACCTCGCGCGAGACGAGAGACGCCTTCATGCCCTGGTGGCCCATGGCAATGCCGTCGGTCACCGTGATGGTGCAGAATTCACGCGGCGTCCCGCCCGACTCATCGACTCCCGTCTTGACCGATTGGGCCTGACGCATGAGTGCGATGTTGCAGGGGGCGGCCTCGTTCCAGCACGAGGCGACGCCAACGAACGGACGATGGATCTGATGCTCTTCGAGACCCATCGCATAGTAGTAGGACCGATGCGGCGCGCGCGTTGGCCCTTCCGTCACATGGCGACTTGGCAGCTTTGACTTGTCGAACGTTTTCGCGTCCATACTTCGATCTTATCCGTACACACCCTAAGAACGCGGCACCTTTGATGGTGCCGCCCAAGACCGCGAAGGCTGCCCAAGACGTAATGTCTGAAAAGCACATGCGATAGGTAGCCACCCGCCACCCAGACGCATACTTCCTCGGCTCTCCCTTAGCCTGACGCTGGAGCCCTAATGTGGCCCAACGGTGGCAGTGGGTGCCCAAATCGTGGCCTGTTCGCCACATGCGGCCAGCCACTCCTAGCTTATTCACAGAGAGGGGAGAAGGGCGGAAATACGTCGGAGATTATTGACGCGTCGGAATTTGTCGACGTATCTTGCCTCGTCTTTCCCTGCCGAGGTGCCTGTGACCCCCATCGACCCCGATGTCTTCGCCGCTCTCGCCAATCCGACGCGTCGGCAGATACTCACGGCCCTCATGCGAGGCCCGAGACCGGTAACCGAGCTATCGCGTGGCTTCTCGATTGGCAGGCCCGCCGTCTCAGAGCATCTGCAGGTACTGCGCCGCGCCGGCCTCGTGCGCGAGGAGCCGCGAGGGCGCGAGCGCTACTACCACCTCGACCCTCGCCCGCTCGGCGAGGTCGAGGCGTGGCTCAAAACCTTCACGCACTATTGGACCGAGCGCATGCAAGCGCTCGAAGTCCTGCTCGATCAGGAGAAAAACAGCAAATGAGTGGAGCCAACGTCATCGAATTGGAACGCGTCTATGCCCATCCCCCGGCAGACGTGTGGCGCGCATTGACGACGCCGGAGCTGCACGCGCGCTGGTGGGCGGCCGGGGACGTGAGGCCTGTAGTAGGGCACAAGTTCGATCTCGACATGGGACCATGGGGCAAGCAGCCATGCGAGGTGCTCGCCGTCGAGCCGATGCGGCTTTTGCGCTACCTGTTTGCCGCCGGAGCGCTCGACACCATCGTCACGTGGCAGCTCATTCCTGAAGGGACCGGCACACGCCTCAAGCTGACGCACGAAGGGTTCAACCTGGATACGCCAATGGGTCGGCAGGCATTGGAGGGAATGAAGCGTGGGTGGCCCGGAGTGATCGAGCGCCTTGCGCAAGCACTCGTCAGCGATACGGCGCAAAGCGACGCCCAGACCTAGGCCTCGATGCGCTTCAGCGCAGCCTTGAGCCGGGCGATCTTGTCGCCGCCCTCGGCCACGCGCTCGCGATTGAGCTCGACAACGTGCTCCGGCGACTTGGCAACGTTCGCCGCGTTGGCGAGCCAAGCTTCCGCCTTGGCGCGATCGCTTTCCGCCTTCTCGATTTCCTTTTGCAGCCGCTTGCGCTCGGCGCTCATATCGATGACGCCCTCGAGCGGCAGAGCCACGGTTGCCTCGCCGACGACGATCAGCGCCGAACCTTTCGGCGCCGTCGGGGCGAAGGTGATGTCCTCGAGGCGCGCCAGCCGACGGATCGTCTCGTCGTGCCGACGCCCGCGCTCAATGGTCTCTTCGCTTGCCCCCGTGATGATCAGCGGGATCTTGGCGCCAGCCGGAATGTTCATCTCCGTGCGCACCGAGCGAATCTCCGAGATCAGCTTCACCACCCAGCCGATCTCCGCCTCCACGTCGGCATCGACCAGCCCCGAGAGCCTCGGCCATTGGCTGAGCGCCAGCAGGTTGTCGCGCTTCTCGCCATGCTCGACGGCGTGCGCCCACAGCTCCTCGGTGATGTAAGGCATGAACGGATGCAAGAGCTTCAGGATCTGGTCGAGCGTCCAGGCGACCATGGCGCGCGTCTCGGCCATCGCCGCCTCGTTGTCACCGGCGAGGATCGGCTTGATCAGCTCGAGGTACCAGTCGCAGAACACGCCCCACACGAACTCGTAGACGGCACCGGCAGCCTCGTTGAACTTGTAGGCTTCAAGGCTCTCCGTGACGGCGCGCGCCGCACGTTCCGCCTCGCCGGCGATCCAGCGGTTGGCGGTCTCCTTGACGCTCGATGGATCGAAGCCGCGCTGGCGCACGCACTCGTTCATCTCGGCGAAGCGCGCCGCATTCCACAGCTTGGTCGCGAAATTGCGGTAGCCCTCGACGCGCTGTGTCGACAGCTTGATGTCGCGGCCCTGCGCGGCCATGGCGGCGAGCGTGAAGCGCAAAGCGTCGGCGCCGTAGGTGTCGATGATCCCCAGGGGATCCATCACGTTGCCCTTCGACTTCGACATCTTCTGCCCCTTCTCGTCGCGAACGAGGGCGTGGATGTAGATGTCGCGGAACGGCACTTCCTCCATGAACTGCATACCCATCATCATCATCCGGGCAACCCAGAAAAAGATGATGTCGAAGCCGGTGACGAGGACGCTCGTCGGATAATAACGCTTGAGCTCGGCCGTTTCGTCGGGCCAGCCGAGCGTCGAGAACGGCCACAGCGCGGAAGAAAACCACGTGTCGAGCACGTCGTCGTCGCGCTTGAGGCTCACGGGCTTTCCGTAGTGCTTGGTCGCCTGCGCCTGCGCCTTGGTCTCGTCCTCGGCCACGAAGACTTTGCCGTCGGGCGCGTACCAAGCTGGGATCTGATGCCCCCACCAGAGCTGGCGCGAGATGCACCAGGGCTGGATGTTGCGCATCCACTCGAAATACGTCTTTTCCCAATTCTTGGGCACGAACGTCGTCTTGCCGCGCTCGACCATGTCGATGGCCGGCTTCGCCAGCTCGGCGGCATTGACGTACCATTGGTCCGTCAGCCACGGCTCGATGACGACATTCGAGCGATCGCCGTGCGGGACCGTGTGCGTCGTCGGCTCGATCTTCTCCAGAAGCCCGAGGGCCGCGAAGTCGCCGACGATGCGCTTCCTCGCCTCGAAACGATCGAGCCCGCGATACTCCGGCGGCGGCACGTCGTTGATGCGCGCGACGTCGTCGAGCACGTTGATCATTTCGAGCCCGTGCCGCTTGCCAACCTCGAAGTCGTTGAAGTCGTGCGCCGGGGTGATCTTCACCGCACCCGTGCCCTTCTCGGGATCGGAATATTCGTCGGCGACGATCGGTATCTCGCGCCCGACCAGCGGCAGCCGCACCTTGGCGCCGGCCTTGATCAAGGCCGCATAGCGCTCATCGTCCGGATGCACGGCAACGCCCGTATCGCCCAGCATCGTCTCCGGGCGCGTCGTCGCCACGACGATGTAGTCCTTGTCGTACCCCTTCACCTTTTTGGCGAGCGGGTAGCGGAAGTGATACATGTGGCCCGACGGGTTGCGGGTCAGCGCCTTCGCCAGCGCCTCGGCGTCGAACGGCTTCTCCGGATCGCCCGCCGTCCAGTTGAACGTGCCGCGCGCCTCGACCTGCACCACCTCGAGATCAGAGATGGCGGTCTGGAACTTCGGGTCCCAGTTGACGAGCCGCTTGTCCTTGTAGATGAGGCCGGCTTCGTACAGCGCCACGAACACCTTGACGACGGCGCGCGACAGCCCCTCGTCCATGGTGAAGCGCTCGCGGCTCCAGTCACACGATGCACCGAGCCGCTTGAGCTGGTTGAGGATCGTCGAGCCGCTTTCCTCTTTCCAGGCCCACACCTTCTCGACGAACTTGTCGCGCCCGATGGTGCGCCGGTCCGGCTCCTGGCGCTCCATCATCTGCCGCTCGACCACCATCTGCGTCGCGATACCGGCGTGGTCGGTGCCCGGTTGCCAGAGCACGTCCTTGCCGCGCAGGCGCTCGAAGCGGCAGAGCACGTCCTGCAGGGTGTTGTTGAGCGCATGGCCCATGTGCAACGAGCCTGTCACATTGGGCGGCGGGATGACGATGCAATAGGGCTGCGCGTCCGCGCGCTCGGGGCGCCCGGCTTTGAATGCGTCGGCACGCTCCCACTCCGCACGGATGCGCGGCTCGATCTCAGCGGGTTGATAGACTTTCTCGAGCATGGGGGTGGGAGTGGCAGTCTCGGGGGGCGAGCGGAGCTTGCGGTCCTACGCTCTCCCTTCCCGCGCTGTCAACGGTGCATCAGGCGCAGCACCGGCAGGCGTGCGCCAACAGGGCCAGTCTACACTATTGACTCGCGTCAGGTCTTGCCTGGCTCCTTCCCGCTCTGTGTCTTTTCGTTCAGTTCGCTGCGCAGTGCCTCCTCGAGGATGCGCTCCATGTTCTCGGCCAGCCACTGACGCATCATCGGGCGCAGCAACTCGGCCGCGGTGCGGTCGAGCTTGCCGGGAGCGACCGGCACGGCCGTCGCCTCGGAGACCTCTGCAATGGCGGGAAGCGTCTCAACGCTCTCTTTCTTGCCGCTGACGCCGCCGATGAACGAGGCACCGGACGTGAAGACCGAGAGCGCTCCCGGCTCTTGTTGTACCAGCTCGACGACCGCATCGAGCAGCGCCTCGCTCTGCGCGTTGATGGAATCGGTGACTTCCTTGGCCGAAACTGTCAGCGGTGCACCCGGCTCCAGGCTCGCCGCAGGCGACTCCTTTGCAGGCTCGCTGGAGCTCCTTTCGGGCGTCGCAGGCGCCTCGGGTTCGGAGGACTTCGCCGTCTCGCGCGCTGGCCGCGGAAACGGCGCGACATTGAATCCGGCTCCGTGCGCACCAGCGGCATTGAGCCCTGTGCGCAGGTGCAGAACGCGTGGCTCGCCGCCCTGCTCCGTCTTGCTTTCCGCTTTCGGCCCCTGCGCCTCGCCGGCCGGTGCCGAACCGCCGCTCGAGCTTGCGCCGGCGGATTTTGTCTCTCCGCTGGACGTGTCTGCCTGCGTCTCTGGGCGCTGCGGCACCACGGCGCCGAAGTCGAAGGACATCAGGTCCCGCTTGCCCTCCCCGGGAGATGTGACACCAGGCTCGCTGCGCCGCGCCGACGGGCCTGACAGTACCGGGTCGCTCGCCCCCCCGCGCCCATCCGACAAAGCGCGCGCCGCGCCGACGCGGTCAGCCGACACCTTGGCAAGCGCGTCGAGGTTGCTGCGCGGTCCCTTGTCGATTGCATCGGCGACCTCCTGCTGCAGCGAGCGACGCTGCTCCGACAGGGCCGTCGCCACCTTGAGGGCATCGGAGAGGCTGTTGAAGTTCGGCGATGACTTGCGCGCTGGAGCGGCAGGCTCAGTTCCCCCGCGGACCTCCAGTTCCGACAGGCTCGATGCGCGCGTGTCCCCTCCGAATGGGGTCCGCCCCATCTGATCCGGCATCGGGTTCGGACCAGGCTTATCGTCGGAGATCATCTTGCGGATGGAAGCGAGAATTTCCTCCAAGGTGGGCTCGGAGGCCACCTGCGGCTTACTCATGAGGCGCAATCCTCTACACGACGCGCGCTGGCGCCGCCCGCTTGCGGCGCCTAGGCGCTTCCCCGGTCGTACAACGGCACTGCTCACCCATCAATAAGGCTACGCAACCCGAGCGATGTCGGAAATCAACGAGACACCCTCGGCTTCGCGTGCCCCCTGTCCGGCAAGCAAGCCGCCACACCAACGGCCATAGCTAGTGACCATCCTTGGCAGCTCTGTGGCGCGGCAAGGGCTAACGCCAAACTCTTGTGGCTAATTTTGGCGGCCTACTTCACCGGGTCCCAGCCCTTCTCGACGGGCTGCGGCTCCGTCTCAAGCGTCTCCGTACGGCCATCCCCGTAGGTGATGCTGAGGCCGATCCACTTACGGCGCACTTCCTGATAGTGCACCTTGGGATCGTAAACGTAGGCGGCGGCACCGATCCAGGCGGCGTCGAGTCGCCCCATGGCCGACAGCACGCTGTAGGCCGCGACGACGAGATTGCGCCGCGTCGTCTCGAGATTGACCTGCGAGTTCAGATACTCGAGCTCGGCGTTGAGCACGTCGAGCAGCGTGCGCTGACCGACCTTCTCTTCCTCGCGAACGCCTTGTAGCGCCACCTTGTTGGATTCCACCGCCACCCGATCGGACTCGAGCTGAGCGCGCGCCGCCTCGAGCTGCGACCAGGCCGCGACGACGTTCTGCGTCTGCTCGGTGCGCACCTGCTCGATCTGCTGCAGCAGGCCGATGTGGTTCTGCTTCGCCTGGCGGACGCGGGCGTAGACATCGCCCGCCTCGTAGATCGGGATCGTTGCCCGACCGACGAGCGCACTGGTCTCTGTCTCATCCGTGAACTTGGAGCTGCCGAAGCGGTCGTTGTAGCTGGCCTCGAGCTGCACCGTCGGCAGCAGTTCGCCGCGGATGCGCTCGACGGTGTATTTGGCCGCCTGTTCGCGGAACAGCGACGCGACGACCAGCGGATCCTCGTTGTTGCTGACGCCGATCGCATCCTGAAGCTGCTTTGGCAGCATGGACTCGGGCGGGCCGGGCCAGATGAGGTTGCTCGGCGGATGACCAACGACGAGCTGGTAGCTGCCGCGGCTGGTGCGCAGATTGGCGCGTGCAGCGTCGAGCCGCGACACGGCATCGGCACGACGGGCCTCGGCCTGTGCAACGTCCGTGCGCGTCACCTCGCCGACCGCGAAACGATCCTGCGCCGCCTTCAACTCGCGGGAGAGAACGTTCACGTTGTTCTCGTTGAGCCGGACGAGCTCCTGGTCGCGCACCACGTCCATGTAGGCGGTGACGGCCTGCAAGAGCACGCTGCGTTCGACGTCGCGCAGCACCTCGCGCTCGGCACGCACGTTGGCTTCCGCCTCGTTCACCGCGTTGTAGGTGCGAAACCCGCTGAACAACGGCTGCACGGCCGACACGCCGTAGCCGCGCGGCTTCGTCACGCCGTCAAGATTGTTCGAGGGGCGCTGGTCGGAGCGCTCGATTCCGATGTCGGCGTTGCCCGTCACGGTCGGGCGATACCCCGACATGGCGCGCGCCACGTCCTCATCGGACGCGCGCTGGAAAGCGCGCTGCGCATCGAGCCGCGGGTTGTAGCCATAGGCGGCCGACAACGCCTCCTGCAGCGTCTCCGCCGCGACAGGCGTAATGGCGCCAGGAGCAAGCGTGAGGCAGAGCGCCAGCATAGCGCTTACCCCCCGCGCCCCATGCAATCGGTGCGGACGACGTCCCGACTTTGTACCCAAATGGCGAACCCATTGTTGTCGAAACTTATTCTGGATGGCCGTGCGCATTACTTCCCCTCAGCCACACTGGCGTGAGCCTCCCCTGAGCCCTTGTCTACGATTCGCCAGTGCGCCGTGACTCTGGGGTGTGTCTCGTGATTTGTGTAGTGGCGGGGGACGGTTGGTGGAAAACCCTTGTGGCTGCGTGGCTTCAATCCCACACCGTCTCGCGGCACGCTGCCGCAGGAGTACCCTGCAAACCGGCGGAATCGCATGCAGAATTGGCTTCCCCCACCCCGTCCCTACCCGGTCGCGGGCAGGTAGCGCTACAAAACGAACGCGGGTGCCTTGGCGAACCCCGGAAGTTCCGGCGCGCTCGCGTCGAACACCACCCGCGCATCCATGGAACGGCCGAGCCGGCGCCAGACCGTCGCCTTGCCGATACCCTCCTCGTCGACGATGGCCACGAGGCGCCCCCCGTCCTTGAGTTGGTCGAGCAGGTCCTCGGGCTCCACGCTGACCGAGCCCTGAAGGATGATCGCATCGTAGGGCGCCTTGTCCGGCCAACCGGCATTGAGCGCCCCCGAGACGACGGTGGCATTGCCGATGCCGAGATCGGCAAGGTTGGTGCGCGCGCTGGCGGCAAGGGCCTCATCGCTTTCGAGAGCAATGACCGAGCGCGCCATCCGACCGATGATGGCCGCCGAATAGCCCGTCGCACTGCCGACATCGAGCACGTGATGCTCTTCCCCGATATCGGCGAGCTGCAGCAGCTTGGCCTCGACACGTGCCGCGAGCAGCCACCGGCGCCCTGGGCCGGCAGCAGTGAGCGGCACGGCCTCGTCCATATAGGCGAGCGGAGCCAGAGCCGGCGGAACGAACCGCTCGCGCGGCAGCTCGCGCATCGCCCGCAGGATGCGATGGTCAGTGACGTCGCTGGTGAGCACCTGGCTCTCGACCATGTTGATGCGCTGGATGGCGGCCTCGACCATTGTTCTCCTCACGGGGCTGGGCTTGCGCGTGCTCGGCTTGAGCGCCAGGCACATTAACCGAGGCCTTGGCAAAGCGCGACGGGGCGCACCGTCCCGGTCCCACCGACCCCCGGCCGTTCCGACCCTGGCACGGACTCACTTTGCAGGCCCCGATCCATATGATACAGGGCGCATTCCTTTCGGGCTTCGGCGTCGCCGGGCGGAATGGCCACGTGGCGGAGTGGTGACGCAGCGGACTGCAAATCCGCGCACCCCGGTTCGATTCCGGGCGTGGCCTCCAATGTCCTCTTTTTCCTGTCTCAACCGATCGCTTCGCGCCTCAGCTTTTCTGCTGAGGTCTCAGCATGTTCGCGCCTAACGCTGCGAAAGCCGAGCATTCTCTCGCTCGGCCCAAGCGGCGCGAAGACCGTATACGAAACCGTATATGGCCGGGTCCAAAACCGTATATGCGCGGGGAGCCACATGCTGCTGACGGTAAGGGGTTGTTCCTGCACGTAGCGCGCTCTGGGACCAAGATTGCGGTCCGGTCGGCATCCGGGACAGTTTAAGAGATAAGAGAAGACCACCCAGCGACGGGAGCTGAACCAGACCTTCGAGGCCATCGCGCGTGAGTGGCACGAGAAGCAGAAGGTCCGTTGGTCCGAGACGCACGCACGCGGCGTGATGAAGAACTTCGAGCGGTACGTATTCCCGGAGATTGGCCCGACGCCGATCCGGGAGGTCATCCGACCTGCCATTCTGAGCATGCTGCAGAAGACCGAGCGGCGTCCCGCTGTGGAGATGGCGCACCGCATGCGCCAGAAGGTGTCGCAGGTCTTCCGCTATGCCATGGCCGCCAGCCTTGTCTCTGAAGATCCGGCGGAGGTTCTTGGGGTGCCTTGGCGCCGGTAGTGAAGAGACGAATGCACCGTCGTCCGACCTGGATGTCTCGCAGCGACACCCTGGCGCGAGTTCGGCGCTCTCGATGAGACCGACCCGGAGTGGATTATCAGCCCCCAGCGCCTCAAGCTGACGCTGGCAAACAAGTCCGACGTCGGCAAAGCATTGGTAGTGCCGCTGGCACGATAAGCCATCGAAGTCATCGGCTATCTGCGGGAGCTAACGGACTTCAGCCCGTTCGTCTTCCCGAACGCCCGCTGGATCGACAAACCGATGTCGGAAAATGCGCTGCTCTATTTGATGCAGCGAACGACGTACCGCGAGAGGCACGTACCGCACGGTTGGCGGTCGACGTTCTCGACGATCATGAACGACCGCTACCCAAAGCACTCGAAAGTCATCGACATGATGCCGGCCCACGTCCCCAAAGACAAGGTGGAGAGCGCCTACAATTGGGCACAGTATATGACGCACCGTCGCAGGTTCGCGCAGGAATGGGCTGACCTGCTTCTTGAAGGTTTCGACTTGCGTGCGGCTCTGCTCGGCGATGTTCGCAGCCGAGCCTACGTCAGTTCAACTTGGAGGCGGCCGCCAACGGCGGCAGCCTAGCCGGAGAAGGGCGCACACCTCACGGCGTGCACCTTCGTCAACCGCTTTGAGCTGAACATGAAGCTTTCACTCAATGGGATCGTCTGTCTCGACTTCGAGGCCTCGGCCTTGGGTCGTGGCAGCTATCCCATCGAGGTGGGCGTCGCGGATTGCGCATCGGGCGACACTCGGTCATGGCTGATTCGCCCATGCGCTCGCTGGGTCAAACATGGGATCTGGCTCGCCGAAAGCGCCAAGATTCACAACATCACGCCCGAAGAGCTGTTCGAGACGGGAGTGCCAGTAGAGCAGATTGCCGACGAACTCGCTACCCACGTTGAGGGCAAGAAGGTCTTCTGCGATGGAGGAGAGCTCGATGGATATTGGCTCGCCGCGCGCCTCCGGATCCTGAGGACATCTCGACCCGGCCCGCGTTGGGCCGGCCATTTCTATGGCTGATTCGTTTTGAGTGGGTCGGGGTACGTTTCCGTGGGCAACCGCTTGATGAGGCACACCCGCTAGACGAACACGCCGCGATGCCGCCGAAGGAATGGGTCCGGGCGGGAAGCCCGGACCCCTTCGTGTGCCATCAAGCGACGATGCGCAGCGCCGGGCGCGGGCGGACCCACGACGGCGCCACCATGAGCACCTCGACCTCGAGCATGGCCGGCGCCACGACGGCGAGCTTCAGCGTCGCCTCGCCGTTGGTCCAACGCCAGCTCCGATGCTCGTGCTTCTCGAGCGGATAGAAGCCGACGCCAAATGAATCCGCATCAAGCGCCACGGCCTGACCGTCAATGCGCAGCGCCGCGACGGCGACGCCGAGCCGACGGTTGTCAGTCATGCCGGGCATGACGTGCGCCAGCACCCCGCTGCCCGAGCGCAGCTTGAATTCGGCCGCGGCCGGAACGGAGAACCAGTAGCGGTTGCCGGTGCTGTGGCTGGGCGCGATCTCGACGCCGTCGGCGATGATGGCGAGCCGCGATTCCTCGCTGCGCACCCAACCGAGCTCCTCGGCGCGGGCATGCAAGCGCTGCTGGATCTCGGTGAGCTGCGGACCGGCGGCCACCAGCGGCGCGCAGGCATCGTCCCAGCTCTTGGGATCGAGGCGGCCGTGCAGCTCGGTGAACGCGCCGGCGTTGCGGAAGCTCATGCGGTTGCCGTCGTCGAGATAGGATTCGCACGGCAGGCCCTCGGCGAGCAGCACGTCGTGCGTCTCGAGCTCGACATGGAAGTAGCGGATGCGCTCCACCTCCTCCTGCACGATGGTGGCGCCATTGACGAGGTGGCCGACCGGCACCAGCACGCCATCGACGTAGACGGCGTGGCCGGGCGACAGGCGCACGTCGTGCGCCGGGATGTTGTGGCCGAACGCGCCCGCCTTGACGCGCACCGGCTGCACCTCCCACGGGCGCCGGTGGCGGGCCGGACGGCTGGCGAGCTGGCCGATCCACTTCACGGGGCGCACGGCGCCGGAGACGGTCAGCACGAGCTGGCCCTCGGCGAGGTCCTCCACCGCCACCGGCCCTTCCGGCGTGTCGATGCGCGTGCCCTCGGCGAAGCAGAACGCCTCGAGATCTTCATTCTCGTAGCTGATGGGCTCGGTGATATCGGTGTTGATGGGACCGTTCACATTGAGAACGAACGGCTGATACTGCCCCTCCTCGGCGAAGCGGCGCCCCAGGAAGGCGCCGACGCCGGTCGTGTTTCCGACGTTGTCGACCGCCATAAGCATCTGGCCGTCGGCGAAGCCATAAATGTAAGCCGTAATTATGGTGCCGTCGCTGCCATGCAAAAAGTAGCGCGCATACGAACCCCAACGGTGCCCGTTTTGCGGATGATCCGACGGATCCGTGGGGCGACTCGTCGATTGCCAGAGCGTCCAGGTCACATCGCTTGAATGCGAATCACTACGGTCGAATGCGCCTAGCTCATCGACGACCAGCGTATCGGCATCCGTGGCTTCCCAATCGATCCCGGTTACAACGGCAAATTGATCATTGGAGAATGTCATGCCATCCAGCAGGACAAGTATATCGTAATTGTCCTGACCGGGCAGCGGTGGCGCTGAGTTGAAAGGTCTTTCTGCCATTGTCCGTCTCCTTGCTGGGATTGGTTATCGCTGCGGTAAATCGTGGCCCGCCGCTCGATACGCGGGCCGAGGTGTGGAGGCATGGGCTTGAGGTGCGCGAGTGCGTAGGTTGGGTTGAGAGCCGCGCAGCGGCCGAAACCCAACACTTCCCAAGCGGACTGCCGCGGACGTTGGGTTTCGCGTGCGCTCAACCCAACCTACAGGCGCCTCGGCGGCCATGACTGAACTCATCACACGCTACTCTCTGCAGTCGTGAGCTATTGCCGAGCGCCCGCAGTCACCTCGGTTGGCGCTCGGCCGACGAGCTTGCGGTTCTCGGCGGCGAGCTGCTCGGTCTGCTCTTCCGTGAGGTCGCCGGCGCCGAGCACCTGGTAGCGGTTGCGGAGGTCCTGGCTCTGGCGCTCGCCGTTCTGGCGCTGGCGCTGATCGTCCTTCTTCTGATCGCTCTCCCCATCGCCGCCGCCGAAGCCGAGGATCTCGACGATGATCACCGACGGCTGCGCATTGGCGCTGTTCTTGTCGGGGCCGAGCTGGTCCGATGCCGCCGCCGCCGTATTGGAGGCCGAGGTCAGCGCACCCGAGTCCGGTGCCGTGAACGTCGGGATGCCGATGGAGACGCCCGAACCCTAGCGGAGCCGCGCGCGCGAATTTTGCGCAGGACACCCGGCCACCGCCTCCTCAATGGAAGGAGGATAAATGATCATCGTGACAGGCTGAGGTAACCCGGCGGGCGGCGCCTTGCCAATAGCCAGCCCGCGCACGTGGCGGGCTAGCATATTGGTCGCTTGCGCGCGGCCATCCTCTCCGAGCACCTCGGCATGGGCGACCGTGCCCGCCGGATCGATCCAGAATCGGAAGCGCATTTCCTTGCCGCCCATGACCGCCTCGTCCTTTCCACAAAGTGCCGCGCTCAACTGCACCTGGAGCGTTGCAAAGTAAGGCTGGTACCGATCGAACGAGGCGCGCAGCGCTGCGAGCGAAGGACCGGCCGCGATGGTGATGGTGTTGGGAATGTCGGTCGACCGGGGCACGTAGCCGGTGCCCCGAAGGAGGACCTCTAAGCCCCGCATCGACGTGAAACGGCCGTGGACCCCCATCGACCGCAGGGCTATCGCATTTGGCGCAGCATGTTGAGCAGGCACTCGTGGTCCCAACCAGCGCGTTTGATCTTGATGGCGAGCGAGCCTGTCGAGGTATCGCGTCGCGCCACGTCCAGGGCGCGGCG
>Ga0164243_10000520_pt1 | contig 71604 bp, 67 predicted proteins | sample OricompcompostOP_FD_108781 | JGI IMG/M metagenome (GOLD analysis project Ga0164243, IMG submission 108781) | Organic Plus compost microbial communities from Emeryville, California, USA - Original compost - Organic plus compost (OP) | ecosystem: Engineered > Solid waste > Mixed feedstock >... | reverse complement strand
GCCGGACCGTTCGGTGCGTTGCCACCACTGCCGTCCAAGCTGGACCTGATCGCGCCGGCCGTGATCGAGGTGACCGCCCCCGACGCCGTCCGCAGCGCCATCCTGACCAGCCCGACGGGGACCGTACGGGAACAGTTCAGTGTGCAGCGCCTCGACGGGGCACCCGACCTGCCGATCATCGGCACCACGCATCGCGGAATCTCCAGCACGATCGGCTCGGTCAACCTGACCGAGTACTGGCTGCAGCGGCGGCCCGCGCTCGGCTACTGGACTTCACCCGGAACACCGGCCTGGCAGGATCCGAGCTGGGCACAGCTGCGCCTGCTGAAGAACGACTTCGACTTCTCCTCCGGGATCTCCCACGCGGCCCAGGACGGGCCGCATGTGCTGTGGGGCGCCGGGCTGAAGTCACCGGGCGGAGACGAGCACATCGGCCTCTTCCCCATCGACGCCGGGCAACGAGTACGCATCGACGACCTGCGACTCCGGCTCGACCTCGTCGGTCCGGGGCTGCGCTCGCGGGCCGAGGCCGTTGCTGTCGATGGCGTCCCGGTGACCGATGATCACCACGACCTCGAGATCGGGCAGACCGTGACGGTCAACGGGCCGGGAGTCGCCCTGGCCTTCCACGTTGCTGCCGCCGTTGCCGGAGACCACCGCGTCACGCTGTCGCTGGACCGTACGGATGACGGGTGGCAGGTGTCGGTCGTCCTGCTCACCGAGGCGGAACTCGCCCTGCTCGACCTGGGACGGTGCTTCGTGATCGGCACGCTGTCGCTGGCCGATACCGGGACAGCCGTCGATCCGGCACCGGTGACGGTGAGCGAGGACGACGATGTCGTCACGGCATCCTGGGCTGCGCCGAACGGCATGTCATTGAGCCTCACCCTGCCGGCCGAGGTGACCGACATGGCGACCGTGCAGGCGGTCAGCGTCTAGGCGGACCTGCGGGCTCTCAGGCTTCCGGCTCGATCCCGATCACCACCGTGTCGCCAGCCTCGATCCCTTCAAAGAGGCGGACTGCCTTCTTGATCGGGACGACATAGCACCCCTCGACCTCCGGGAAGATCGAGGTCTGCCAGCGCGACGCACCCAGGGTCACCGTGACCCGAACCGATCCGAAGCCGGCGCGCGGGCGAGGCACATCAGCAATCTCGGCCGAGACATCGGCGGGCAGCCGGGCGAACACCCAGCTGTCGACGCGGGCCTGCCACAACCACAACTCGGCGCTGAACTCGTACCTCTGCTCCACGCGATCATTCTGGCGGAGGCGACCGACAGCCACGATCCGACATCGTGATGCAACCTCTGGCCGGAGTACGGAATCACCACGGGTGAGATCTCGTACCCCGGCGTCGCGACGGCGGCACCGACTCCCTCAGATGTCTTGCCAGCAAGGAGAGTTCCCATGCATCGCCGTACCCTTCTGACCACAGCGGCTGGCGTCGCCGCGGCCGCCCTCGTTCCCGTCACATCGGCAGCGGCACACCCGACGACGGGTCCCGTGCGACCACCGCTCACCCCACTCGGCCCGTCCGGCTGGCCATCCGATGCCCGCGCCACCGCGATCTCCACCGGCGGCTCCGGCACCTGGCTCGGCGGCAACCTCCAGACCGTCGACGGATACGGCCACGTCGAGCTCCGCCGACTCGGCGCCAATCGCTGGGTCCCCGCACCGACCGTTCCGGCCTTCGACGTCGAGTTGACCGCGCTGGCCGCCGATGCCACTGGGGTCTGGGTGGTCGGCGACCGGAACGAGGCCACCCTGCCGAACCCGGACGGAGCCACCGCCATCGTCCACCTGACGCGGAGCGGCGCCCGCCGGCAGCTGGACACCGCGGCGCTCCCTCAATGGCTCCAGGTCCGCGACGTCAGGGCCGTCGGCGATGGTGTCCGCATCGTCGGCGGGGCACCGAGCGAGGACGGCTCACGACTCCTCGCCTATAGCGCCCGGTGGGCCAAGGGCCGCTGGATCACCGAGGCCATCCACGGTGAGGACTCCGGTTTCACCGAGGCAGACCTCCGGATGGCCGACAGCTCCTCGACGATCGCGGTCAGCGCTGATGCCTGGTGCAGTTTTTCGGGCGGACGCTGGACCCGCCACGATGCTCCCCTGCCGGGAACCGGCCTTGCCGAGGCGGCCGTCGCCAAGGACGGCAGCCTGTGGGCCGTGTCCGACGACGACACCGCACCGTGGGTGCTGCATCGCACCGGCTCGCAGTGGGACATGATCGGTCTGCCCGGCGGGTTCGCCCCGATGGGCGTCATCCGTGCCCGGGCCGGCGGAGTCTGGGTGCGGGCCGCGCGGATCGCCGACGATTCCTGGGATGCGGCGGTCTTCCGAGTGAACGGCACCAAGGTCGTCGAGCGGCGCGACAGCCCGTGGCGCGACTCGCTGTACGAGGGCCTGGTGGACCTGGAGGATGGGCTGCTCAGCTACGGCGCCCATGGCGTTCCCGGCGATGAGGAGGCCGGGTGGGTCGGAGGGAGCGCCTGGGTCCGCTGAGCGGCCCGACCAGCCTCGAAACGGCAGAAGATGAGCTCCCACACCACAGGAGAGCTCATCTTCTGCACAGTCGGCGACGATGCGGCCGGCGGACCTCAGTCGGCGGGCTGCTCCGAGCCGTCGCCCGACCACTCGATGTGGAAGGAGCCGTCGGCGTCGATCCGCCGGTAGGTGTGGGCGCCGAACAGGTCGCGCTGGCCCTGCACCAGGGCGGCCGGCAGCCGGTCACGTCGCAGCGAGTCGAAGTAGGACAGCGAGGCGGCGAAGGCCGGCACCGGCACCCCGTTGGCGACGGCAAGCCCCACCACCTGACGCCAGTCAGCCTCGGCGCCCTCGATGTCGGCGGCGAAGGAGTCGTCGACCAGCAGGTTCGCCAGGTCGGCGTTCTTCTCGTACGCCTGCTTGATGCGGTCGAGGAAGGCGGCCCGGATGATGCAGCCGCCGCGCCAGATGGTGGCGAGGTCGCCCGGCTTGACGCCCCAGTCGAAGTCGTTGCTCGCCGTACGGATCAGGTCGAAGCCCTGCGCGTAGGCGACGATCTTCGAGGCGTACAGCGCCTGCTCGACGGCATTCACCAGGGCGTCGCGGTCCTCGGGGGCGGTGACGGCCACCGCGCCGAAGCGCTCGCGTACCGCAGCACGCTGGATCGGTTGGCTGGAGACCGCGCGGGCGAAGACCGCCTCGGCGATCGCGCCGGTGGGCACGCCGAGCGCCAGAGCCGACTGCACGGTCCAGGTGCCGGTGCCCTTCTGGGCCGCCGCGTCCAGGATGACGTCGACCAACGCCTTGCCGGACTTCGCGTCGACCTTCTCCAGCACGGTGGCGGTGATCTCGATCAGGAAGGAGTCGAGGACACCGGTGTTCCAGCCGCGGAAGACCTCGGCCAGCTCGGCCGGAGTGAAGCCACCGAGGGTGCGGAGCACGTCGTAGGCCTCGGCGATCAGCTGCATGTCGGCGTACTCGATGCCGTTGTGCACCATCTTCACGAAGTGACCGGCGGCATCCGGACCGATGTGGCGGCAGCAGGGTTCACCGTCGACCTGGGCGGCGATCTTGGTCAGCATCGGCTCCAGGTGCGAGTACGCCTCCGGGTCGCCGCCGGGCATGATCGACGGGCCGAGCAGCGCCCCCTCCTCGCCACCGGAGACGCCGGTGCCGACGAAGCGGAGACCCGCCTCACGCAGCGCCTTCTCACGGCGGCGGGTGTCCTCCCAGTGGGCGTTGCCGGCGTCGACGACGATGTCGCCCTCGTCGAGCAGCGGGACCAGTTCGTCGATGACGGCGTCGGTCGGCCCACCGGCCTTCACCATGATGATGATCTTGCGGGGGGTGGCCAGGGACCGGACGAAGTCGGCCGTCGACTCGCTCGGCACGAAGTCGCCCTCGCTGCCGTGCTCGGAGATCAGCTTCTCGGTCTTGGCGTACGACCGGTTGTGCACGGCGACCGTGAAGCCCTTGTGGGCGAAGTTGCGGGCCAGGTTGGCCCCCATCACAGCCAGGCCGGTCACGCCGACATCGGCCAGCTTGGACTCGGTCACCTCGGTCATCAGGTCTCCTCGATCACGGGTCGCGTTCTTGACATGGGTACGGACATCGTCCCACCGGACTGCCCGGCGGCTCGACGGCCGGGTGGGGGTGAGACTGATGGGTAAACGCTATCCCGGGGCTCGGGCCGGAGCAAGGAGAGGGCTGGGCGGGACGCCCAGCTCCCGGCAGGATCAGCGGCGCCGGCCCGTCCCGAAGATGCCGCGCATCACCTCACGCAGCGCGGTCCGACCCAGTTGGCGGACCATCGTGTTCTTGGAGACGCCCTCGATGAAGTCGCCGATCAGGTTGCCGTCCTCGTCCTTCTTGCCACCGCCTCCCCCGCGGTGCGGGGTGCCGTGACCCGGAGCCGGTTGGCCCGCAGCGTCAGCGACCTCCTGTTCCTTGGCCGCGGTGGCCGCCCCGGCCTCGAGCCGCTTGGCGAGCATCTCGCGGGCCGATTCCCGGTCGATCGCCTCGCCGTACTTGGCCTGCAGCGGCGATGCGCTGACCGCCGCCGTCATCGCCTCCGCCGGCGTCGGTGCCATCAGGGACTCCGGGGCCAGCATCCGGGTCCAGGCCACCGGGGTCGGCGCGCCGTCGGGATCCATCACGGTCACGATGCCCTCGCCGATCCCGAGCGTCTGCAACGCCTCGGCCAGGTCGTAGGCCGAGGTCGGGAAGGTCTGCACGGTGGCCTTGAGCGCCTTGGCGTCGTTCGGGGTGTGGGCCCTGAGCTGGTGCTGGACCCGCGACCCGAGCTGGGCGAGCACGTCGTCGGGAACGTCCTTCGGCGTCTGGGTGACGAAGAAGACGCCGATGCCCTTGGAACGGATCAACCGCACCGTCTGGGTGATCGAGTCCAGGAACGCCTTCGAAGCATCGGCGAACAGCAGGTGCGCCTCGTCGAAGAAGAACACCAGCTTCGGCTTGTCGGAGTCGCCGACCTCGGGCAGGTCGTGGAACAGGTCGGCCAGCAGCCACATCAGGAAGGTGGAGAACAGAGCCGGCTGGGAGGCGAGATTGGGCAGCTCGATCAAGGAGACGATGCCGCGGCCGTCGGGGGCCAACCGCATCAGGTCGGCGGTGTCGAACTCGGGTTCGCCGAAGAACTGGTCGGCTCCCTGGGCGGCAAAGGTGGTGACCTGACGGAGGATGACGCCGGCCGTCGCGGTCGACAGGCCACCGATGTTCTTCAGCTCACCCTTGCCCTCGTCGCCGGTGAGGAACTGCAGCAGCGACTGGAGGTCGGACAGGTCGAGCAGCGGCAGACCCGCTGTGTCGGCGTAGTGGAACACCAACCCGAGCGAGGACTCCTGGGTGTCGTTCAGCCCGAGCACCTTGCTCAGCAGGACGGGCCCGAAACTCGACACGGTGGCCCGCAGCGGCACTCCGGTGCCGTTGCCGCCCAAGGCGTAGAACTCGCAGGGGAACCCGTTCGGTTGCCAGTCCTGCCCGATCTTGGTGGTCCGGGCGGTCAGCTTGTCGTTGGCCTCGCCCGGGGTGGCCAACCCGGACAGGTCGCCCTTCACGTCGGCGGCGACGACCGGGACGCCGGCGGCCGAGATCTGCTCCGTCAGCACCTGCAGGGTCTTGGTCTTGCCGGTACCGGTGGCCCCGGCAATCAGCCCGTGCCGGTTGAGCATCGACAGCGGGATCCTGATCTTCACCTCCGGACGCGGCGTGTCGTCCTCCATGAGCACGCCGACGGTGATGCCCTCCTCCTCGAACGAGTACCCCTGTTGGATCTGCTGGGCCTGCTCGCTCAGGCCGCCACCGCCTTCAGGGGCAGGCGGGGTGGCAGGGGTCTCGACCGGGGATGCGTCACTGCTCATGGGTCAAAGACTGGCACATGCCGGGCCGCCGTGGAGAGAGTGTCGCCGACCGGGGAGATGACCCTCGTCAAGCACTTGCGACAAAATCGTTAGCTTGGCAACAGGACGGTACGTGGCCCGGGTGGCTACAGTGGCGGGCGTGATCTTCAAGCGCGTGGGCGACGTCAGGCCGTACCCGGACCATGGGTACGTCCAGAAGCAGTGGGCCGCCATCGCCCCGCACCAGGTCCGGTTGGACCAGTTGGTCACCACCAAGCGCACGCTCGACCTGGAGGCACTGCTCGAGGAGGACTCCACCTTCTACGGCGATCTGTTCGCCCACGTGGTCTCCTGGCGCGGCGATCTCTACCTCGAGGACGGGCTGCATCGGGCACTGCGCGCCGCCCTGCAACAGCGTCAGACCATGCACGCCCGGGTCCTCGAGCTGCGGTGAGTTCGGTCAGCCAGGGAGGCAAGCCGATGACGGTCGGACGGGTGCTGCGAGCCCTGCGTACCCCCGTCACCCTGCTGGTGCTGCTCGCCATCCTCGGTTTTGCGGCCTGGTGGGGCTACAAGCAGGTGATGGCGCCGGTGCCGCCGACCCCACCCTCCCCGTGCGTACCGCAGGCGATCGAGAGCGGCGCCCTGCAGTCGAGCCAGATCACGGTCCGGGTGCTCAATGGCGGCGGCAAGCGCGGCCTGGCCGGCGATGTCGCCGCCAAGCTCCGCGGCAAGGGCTTCAACGTCTCCACCGTCGACAACACCGACGAGGCGATCACCACGACCGTGATCGTGGTGCAGAACAAGAACAATCCTGAGGCCAAGATGGTCCAGGCCTACTTCCCGAAGTCGGTGATCCGGGAGGATCCGACCCGGATCGACCGCGTCGTGCAGGTCCTGGTCGGGTCCGACTACCAGGGCTTCAACGCCAAGGCGTCCAACAAGATGAAGCTGGACGACGCGACCATCTGCCTGCCGGCCAAGGAGACCGCGGCCGGCTGAACTTCGACAGTGTCACGACTCCCGACGCAGCATCCGCGGCGTCAGGTCCGGGGTCGGCATGTCCGGGTCGAACGGATACATCGGGCGGACGATCCGCCGGTGCCCCAGCCGGAGCAGGTCCTGGTCCACCCCGCCCGGGGTGAGGGCCAGCCGCCAGTCCCCCGCCAGGGCGTACAGCTCCGGCTCCAGGTAGCCGATCTTGACCACCAGCACGTCGCAGGCGGTCGGGTCGAGGCCGAGCGAGGTGAAATCGGCGAGGAAGTGGTACGGCTTGCGGCGCTCGGTGATGATCACGTACGTCGTGCCACCGGCCTCCCCGGGCACGGCGACCACGGCGATCGTTCCGCCGTGCGGGTCGCCCTCGGTCAGCGCGTGGACGCGTCCGGCGATCCGCACCGGACCGGCCGGGCCGTTGTCGACCTTGGCTCCGACGGCCGGTAGGTCCACCTGGCCGCCGACGCCCGCCGTACGGCAGGCGGCCACCGCATCGGCGTCGAACACCGACGCCACGATCACCTCGGCCGCGGTCGCGACCGGGTGGGCCAGGACGTGATGCAGGGCGTAGGTCACATCGCCGGCCCCACCTGCGGTCGGGTTGTCGCCGGAGTCGCTGATCACGAAGGGATGTTGTCCTTGTCGGGCCTCAGCGAGGCACTCGTCCATCGAACCTGTCGGCGCGACGAACTGGAACTGGTCCCGTACGTCCCAGATCTGTTGGGCGAGCGCAGCCGCCGCGGCCCCAGCCACCTCCGGGTCGTCGGCGGACACCATGACGGTGGCGTTGGAGCGCGGCTGGTCGGCCCAGGCGTAGCCGATCCAGAATGCGGCGTCCTCGACACCCTCGCTGTCGGCGATGCGGGCGACCTCCTGGTAGAGCGAGGTCGCCGGTTCGAGCCGGGTCGAGGTCTTCTCCCCGGGCAGCAGGACCGGCACCGGCACCCACGCCTTCCATGGTCGACGAGCGACCGGATCCGCCCCGTACGGGCCCCGGAGCCGGGTCAGCAGGGTGCGGGCAAGCCTCTTGCGGGTGTTGGGGGCGTCCTCGTGCGGCGCCATCCGGTAGCAGGTGAGATGGTCGCACTGCTCGGCCAGGACCTCCGAGACGTTGCCGTGGAGGTCCATCGAGGCGGCGACGAAGGTCTCCGCCCCGATGACCGAGCGGATCGCCGTCACCAGGTCCCCTTCGGCGTCGTCACGCCCCTCGACGGTCATCGCGCCATGGATGTCGAGCCACAGCCCGTCCAACGGCGCCTCGGCCACCGCCGCACGGAGGCCGTCGAGGATCTCGGCGAGAAACTTCTCGTACGTGGCGGGGACGACCATGCCGCCGGGCAGCGAGGTCGCCCGCAGGATCGGCAGCCAGGTGGCCGCCTCCCGGTACGGATGCCCCGGCTGGAGCGCCTCGGTCCGCGCCAGCAGGGCCTCGCCGCGCAACAGGGCGAAGGCGTCGTCGCCGGAACGGTGCGGGGAGAAGGTGCTCGCCTCGATGGCGATGCCGCAGACGGCGATCCGTGGTCGGCTCAGGCCGCCCGCCCCCACGGGTGGGAGGTCATCGGGAGCCCAGATCTGTGATGCCAGCACGAAGGAAGCAAATCATCCGACTGAACCGTGACAGTGCCCGACCCGCCGGGTGGTCGTACGGCTCAGTGGTGGTTGCCGTGGTTGTGGTGGTACCCACCGTTGCCGTTGTTGCCCCGGTTGCCGTGGGCTCCCGGGCCGCGGCCGTCGGTGCCGGGCTCGACGTGGTTGGTCCTCGTGTGCACGATGTCGTAGTGGACGCTGGTGTCGGTGGCGTTCGGGAACACCCGGTAGGTGAAGGTGTTCTTGTCGAGCTGCATGATCGGGACGACGCGCTGGAAGAGCACGTTGCCGGCCGCGTCCTTCGCGTTGATCCAGCGTTCCGAGCCGTCGGGGGTGACCGTCCAGTCACCGTGCAGCTTGGGGCTGTCGTCCAGGTTGTACATGGTGTAGGTGCCGTCGGAGGCGAAGTAGGCCCACCCGACGAAGCTGGCCACCGCAGGGTTGTCGAGGGCGACCCGATTGCCGTCCTGGTCGACGGCGCCGGTGGTCTTCCACGGGGTCGAGGCCAAGGTCTCGGACGGTGTCCGCGCCGTGGTGCCGAAGGCGTTCGCCGATGCGGCCGGGGACGCGCCGGTCTCGGTGGCCAGGGCGGACAGCGGGGCTGCCCCTGCCACCAGGAGCGCCGCGGCGGAGAGGCCGAGGACGGAACGACGGGCGATGCGAGAGGTGATGGTCATGTCGTCAAACCTAGGAATTCGACCCGGTCTGCCACATCACCCGATCGGCTATCGCTGACTGCCCGTTCCACTGATGCCACCTGACGCTAGTCGTCGCCGGGCACCCCACGCCAGCGGGCCAGCCGGCCCCCACGCGCCAAGGAACGGATCCGCCGCACGGCTTCGTCACGCCGCGCGGTGGGCGCGACCAGGACCAGTTCGTCCCCGATCTTGATTCGCTCCACCGCGTCCGGGGTGAACGGCACCCCGTCACGGACGATCAGCGAGACCGAGACGTCACGGGGCAACCGCAACTCATTGATGAACAGACCGGCCAGTTGGGAACCGGCCGGCACCATCACCTGCAGCAGCTCGGCCTTGGCCCGTTCCAGGGCGGCGATCTCGATGTCGACGTCGCCGGCCTGACTCGGGTCGACCAGGCCGAGGCGCCGGGCCAGCCACGGCAGGGTCGGCGCCTGCAGCAGGGTGAACACGACCACGAACACCAGCACCATGTCGAACAGCTGCGACGCGTACGGCACCTGTTTCGCCATCGGGATCGTGGTGAGCACGATCGGTACGGCGCCCCGCAGCCCGGCCCAGGACAGGAACGCCTTCGGTCGCCAGCCGGGGATGAACCAGGTCGTACACGCCCACACCGCCAACGGTCTGGCCACGAAGGTGAGGACCACGCCCGCCGCGAGACCGAAACCGACCGACTGCAAGGAGATCCGCGATGGCGAGGCGAGCAGACCGAGCATCACGAAGAGCCCGATCTGGGCCAGCCAGCCGACGCCCTCGACAAAGGACCGGGTGGTCGCCTTGTGCGGCAGATCGGCATTACCCACGACGACAGCACACACGTACGCCGCCGCGAACCCGGACACGTGCAGGCTCGCGCCGGTCTCGTACACCAGCAGCACCCAGGTGAAGACAGCGATCGGATAGAGACCGGAGACCGGCAGGGCGAGTCGGCGCAGCACAACCGCACCGAGCCACCCGGCGAGCAGGCCCAGCACGGCGCCGCCGACCAGTTCGACGACGATCATCACCACCAGGTCGAGGATGTCGGTGGATGCCTCTGGAGACTGGGCTGCTGCCGCGGCCGCCGCGACGCCGACCAGCAGGATCGTCGGGGCATCGTTCAGTCCCGACTCGGCCTCCAACGCGCCACGGATCCGGTGCGGGATCGGGACGGCACGCAACACCGAGAAGACGGCCGCCGCATCGGTCGGCGACAGCACCGCCCCGAGCAGGATCGACAACCACAGACTCAGCCCCAGCACGAAATGGGCGAACAGGGCGACCACCCCGATGCTGATCACCACGCCGACGGTGGCCAGCAGCGTCGCCGGGAGCATCGACGGTTTGATCTCGCTCCACTTGGTGGTCAGACCGCCCTCGGCAAGAATCACGGCGAGGGCGAACATGCCCCAGTCGTGGGCCAACTGGGCATCGGAGAAGTGCAGCCCCAGGACCGAGTCCCCCAGCAGAATGCCCAGGCCGAGGAACAGCAGCAGCGATGGCAGGCCGATCTTCGACCCGACCCGGACCCCGACGATCGCGGTGACGATCACTCCGGCACCGATCAGCACGATCGTGTCGAAGTGAGGCATGGTGCATTATTTCGTGCCCGTGGTCACCCCTGCACACTGGGGGGAGCGGTGGACTACGGTGGGGGCCGCCGGTTCCACCCACGGAAACGGCTGCACCGAAAGGACCTGACAATGGCCAACCCGATCCCGCTGAGCCCCGCCGTCAAGGCTGGCGACTTCATCTACGTCTCCGGCATGGTCGCGAAGGACCTCGAGAACGACGGCAAGTTCTTCATCGGTGACTTCCAGAAGGAGGTCAACCTGACCCTCGACTCGATCGAGCGTGCCCTGGCTCCGTACGGTGCCGACCTGTCGCACGTGATCAAGATCGGCGCCTACCTGTCGAACCCGCTGCTGTTCGACGAGTTCAACGGCGTGTACGCCGAGCGCTTCGGCGACAACCGCCCGACCCGGACGACCGTTGGTGTGGTCTTCGCCAATGCCGATGTGCGTGTCGAGATGGATGCCGTCGCCTACGTGGGCTCCGACCGCAGCTGAGCTCCGATGCGCGTGCGCCGAGACTGCAGGAGATGAGCCGCGAGACGCCCGGCAACCACATCTTCTGCAGTCTCGCCACGCCGGCGGGATGCCGGCGACGAGAAACGGCGGGCCTCCGAGGAGACCCGCCGTTCTGCTGTGGCGGTGACGGAGGGATTCGAACCCTCGGTGGGTCTCCCCACACACGCTTTCGAGGCGTGCTCCTTAGGCCGCTCGGACACGTCACCGCCGAGCAGGCTACCCTGCCCGACCCGGCGAGTGCCAATCGGAATTGAACGCCTTCAGCGGTGTCGGTCGAAGAAGTCGCGCAGCAGCGCACTGCACTCCTCCTCGGCGATCCCGCCGACCACCTCGGGGCGATGGTTCAGCCGGGGATCGCGGACGACGTCGAAGAGCGAGGCGACCGCACCGGCCTTGGGGTCGTACGCACCGAACACCAGGCGCTCGATCCGGGCCAGCACCAGGGCACCGGCGCACATGGTGCACGGCTCCAGGGTGACCACCAGCGAACAGCCCGTCAGCCGCCACGACCCCAGCCGGACCGCAGCGCGCCGCAGCGCCAGCACCTCGGCATGAGCCGTTGGGTCGCCGGTCAGCTCCCGCTCGTTGTGGGCCGCGGCAAGCACCTCACCGCCGGCCGAGACCACCACCGCCCCGATCGGGACGTCACCGCCGGGCAGCGCACGGCGCGCCTGCTCCAGCGCCAGCCCCATGGCCGTCGCCGGCAGCACGGACGCGGTCCTCAGTGGCCGTACTCGGACTGGACGACGCGACGGAAGTCCGCGCCCACCCCGACGGCGTCAGCGATCTCCAGAACGATCTGGTCGGTGCCGGTCTCGTCGTCGGAGCACCACCGGGCCATGTCGATCTCGCTCACGCCGGAGTCGGCCAGGATGTTGAGGTCGCCCAGCGGATCGACCTCGTCCTCGTCGGGGATCTCGGCGAGACCGAGCAGGTCGGCCACGTCGCGGGCGATCGGCCACTCCCCTGCCATCGAGCCGTCGGAGAGCAGGACCTGGACGTGGGCGCCTCGGACCCGCACGATGACGAACATCTCCTCGGCCAGGCTCACGAAGCCGACCGCGCCGGCGTCACCGGGCAGGCGGCGCAGCTGGACGATCAGTTCCTCGAGATCGTTGGCGAGTTCGGGTGAGAGTCCGACCGCCGTACGGATGCCCTCCTCGGTGTACGCAGCGACGACGAGGTCGATGTCCTCCTCCTCGGCGTCGTCGAGGTCATCGTCGTCGTCGAAGTCGTCATCGTCGCTGTCGTAGTCCTCGTCAGCGTCGTCGTCCTTCAGCTCGAACGACTCGTACTCGTCGTCGAGGTCGCCGGGCCCCTGCGGTGCGTTCACGAACCCATCGTGTCAGATCCCACGCAGAACGGCAGCCCCGTTACCGTTCTCGTGTGGAACTGTGTGTCATCGATCATCCGCTCGTCGCTCACAAGCTCACCCGTCTGCGGGCGACGAGCACCGACGCGAACACCTTCCGTCAGCTCACCGAGGAACTGGTGACCCTGCTCGCGTACGAGGCGACCCGGGGTGTCCGGGTCGAGCCGTGCACGGTCCAGACGCCGGTGGCCGAGGCAGCCGGGGTGCGGCTGGCGGGTCCCCGGCCCCTGGTGGTGCCGATCCTGCGCGCCGGACTCGGGATGCTGGACGGGATGCGGCGGTTGATGCCGACGGCCGAGGTCGGTTTCGTCGGGATGGCACGCAACGAGGAGACCCTGGAGCCGGTCACCTACGCCGAGCGGCTGCCGAAGGACCTGAGCGGGCGCCAGTGCTACGTCCTCGACCCGATGCTGGCGACCGGCGGCTCCCTCGCCGGGACCGTACGGTTCCTGGCCGACCGGGGTGCCGAGCAGGTCACCTGCCTGTGCCTGCTGGCCGCCCCGGAGGGAGTCGAGCGGCTCCGCACCCTCACCGACGAGTGGGGCATCTCCTGCACCCTGGTGGTCGCCGCCGTCGACGACCACCTCAACGAGGTCGGCTACATCGTGCCCGGTCTGGGCGATGCCGGGGACCGGCTGTTCGGCCTCGCCGACTGACCACGATCACCAGTCGTGGACGGAGCCGTCGAGCCTCCGCGCCACCGGCAGGTAACGGGGTTCGTACGGGTACGCCTCGGCTGCGGCGTCGTCGTAGTCGACACCCAGCCCGGGCGCCTCACCCACATGCAGGGCACCGGCGTCGAACCTGACCCCGCTGTGGAACACCTCACGGGTCTCGGGGGCGAACTCCATGTACTCCTGGATCCCGAAGTTCGACACCACCAGGTCGAGATGCACGGCCGCGGCCTGGGCCACCGGCGAGATGTCGGTCGGCCCGTGCGATCCGGTGCGCACCTGGTAGAGCGCCGCCAGGTCGAAGATCCGGCGCAGGTGGGTGATCCCACCCGCGTGGGTGACCGAGGTCCGTACGTAGTCGATCAACTGCTCGGTGATCAGGTGCTGGACGTCCCAGATGGAGTTCAGCACCTCACCGACCGCGATCGGGGTCGTGGTGTGCTGGCGGATCAGCCGGAAGGACTCCTGGTTCTCGGCCGGGGTGGGATCCTCCAACCAGAACATCCGCAACGGTTCGAGCTGCTGGCCCAGACGCGCCGCCTCGATCGGGGTGAGTCGGTGATGGACGTCGTGCAGCAGGTGCAGCTCGAAACCGAACTTCTCCCGTACGGCTTCGAGGTAGCGCGGTGCGAAGTCGAGGTAGGCCTCGGTCGACCAGGCCTGTTCGGCCGGCAGGGCCGTGTCGGCGGGCTCGTAGACCGTTCCCTTGCGAATCCCGTACGTGCCGTCGAGGCCCGGAACCGCTGCCTGGACACGGATCGCGCGATATCCGAGGTCGAGGAAGCGGGCCACGTCGTCGAGCATCTCGGGCACCTCGGCACCACTGGCATGGCCGTACACCATGACGCTGTCCCGCGACGCGCCGCCGAGCAGCTGGTACAGCGGAAGCCCGGCGATCCTGCCCTTGATGTCCCACAGCGCCATGTCGACCGCCGCGATCGCTGCCATCGTCACCGGCCCGCGACGCCAGTACGCACCGCGGTACAGGTACTGCCAGGTGTCCTCGATCCGGTCGGCGTCGCGACCGATCAGCACCGGGGCGAGGTGGTCGCGGAGATAGCTGGCCACGGCCAACTCACGCCCATTGAGGGTCGCATCGCCGAGGCCGACCACGCCATCGGTGGTGGTGATCCGCAGGGTCACGAAGTTGCGGCCCGGCCCGGCGACCAGCACCTCGACCCGCTCGATCGCATTCATCGCAGGTCCCCCTTGTTGATCATGGCCGATGCGTTGCCTGCTTGGGCATCTGTGGTGGAGGGCCAGCTCGCGTATTCCTGTCCCCCGCGACGGCCCGGCGCCGTCTCCGGGAGCATCAGCACCCCGACCAGGGCGAGGACGACCAGGACCGCGACGTAGAGGGCCGCATAGGTGTAGCCGCCACCGGCCGCGACCAGTAGCGCCGTGGCCACGACGGTGAACGGGCCGGAGGCGATCATCGCGCCGAATTGCCAGACCACGCTGACACCGGAGTAGCGGACGTTGGAGTCGAACAGTTCCGGAAAGTAGGAGGCCTGGGGCGCATAGGTACCGGCATGGCCGAGGGCGAGACCGGCCACCATCAGCACCGTCACCAGGACGAAGTTCTCCGACTGGACGGCCAGGAAGGCGGGCACGATGAGCACCAGGTTGACGACGGTGAGGGCCAGGTAGATCGGCTTGCGCCCGAGTCTGTCGGTGAGGGCGCCCCACACCGGGATCAGCACCACCTCGACGACGATGGCGATCGTCACCGACGTCAGCACGTGTGCCGACTCGTAGTCGTTGTTCTTCGCATAGGCCAGCAGGAAGACCGTGTAGAAGGGGAACACCGCGGCCTCGACGAACTTCGCGAGCATGCCACCGACCACCTCGCGGCGCCGGGTGCGCAACAGCACCGGCAGTGGCGCACGCGAGTGCACGGCACGTTCGCGGGCGGCCTTGAAGGTGTCCGACTCCTGGATCCGCGACCGCACGTACAACCCGATGAGGACCACCACGATCGACAACAGGAACGGGATCCGCCAACCCCACGAGAGGAACGCCTCCTCACTCATCCCGGCCTGCAGGGTGGCGAAGAGGACGGTCGGGATGAGGTAGGCGACCGGCGATCCCAGCTGCACGAAGCTGGCGTAGAAGCCGCGGCGGCGCGGCGGGGCAGCCTCCGCGGTGAGCAGTACCGCACCGCCCTGCTCGCCACCGACCCCGAAGCCCTGGATCAGCCGGACCACGACCAGGATGACGGTCGCCCAGATCCCGATGACGTCGTAGCCCGGGATCAGGCCGATCACGAAGGTGCCCAACCCGGTCAGCAACAGCGTGAAGACCAGGGCTCGCTTACGACCGATGCGGTCGCCGATGTGTCCCCAGACCAGGCCACCGAGAGGCCGGGCGAAGAAGCCGACGGCGTAGGTGGCGAAGGCGGCCAAGGTGCCGACCAACGGGTTCGTCTCGGGGAAGAAGATCTTGTTGAACACCAGCGCCGAGGCGGTGCCGTAGATGAAGAAGTCGTAGTACTCGGCGATGGTGCCGACCACCGAGGCGCCGATCGTACGGCGCAGTTGGCGCGGCGTGATGCCGGTCGCTCCCTGTTGACTCATCGTGTCTCCACTCTGAACGGATCGATGTGTCGACTACCATACTAGTGAACATCCTGGCTGTCATCCGAGCAGACTCCCGCCTGCGACCAACTTGTCGCCGGCGCGGTACGGCACAATGTGCGCCATGGTTTCCGACGTGCGCACCGCCCGCCTCCAGGGCCGGAGCGCGCGCAGCATCGTGCACGAGCGACTGAGGGACGAGATCGTCGGTCTGCGGCGCCCCCCGGGCTCCCCCCTGTCGGAGGCGGAGATCGCCGGCGAGCTCAAGGTGAGCCGCACCCCGGTACGGGAGAGCCTGATCCTGCTCGCCGAGGAGGGACTGGTCGATGTCTACCCGCAGAAGGGGAGCTTCGTCGGCCCGATCCGGTTCGACGACGTCGTCACCGCCCAGTTCGTCCGGGAGTCGCTCGAATGCGCCTCCTTGTCGGAGGTGACGACGCAGGCACACGACATCGAGCAGTTGCGCCGACTGCTCGACCAGCAACGCTCCGCCGACCAGCGCGGCGACATCGACGACTTCTTCCGGCTCGACGAAGCGTTCCACGAGCTGCTGATGACCATCGGCGGTCATCCCGCCGCCTGGCGCATCGCCGCCCAGGCGAAGGCCCAGATGGATCGGGCGCGCCGACTGTCCCTGCCGGACGACCACAAGATGACCGACCTGATCACCCAGCACACCGAGGTGGTGGACCGGCTCGCCGAGGGCGACACCGAGGCAGCCGTTGCCGCGCTGCGTCAGCACCTGCGCATCGTGCTCGACGACGTCGCCCGAATCCAGCGCGAGAACCCCGACCTGTTCGACCAGGGCTGACCCCGGCCGGTGCGACCACGGCTTTCCTCGTCGGCCATTTTGTGGTTCCATGACACAAACACATCGGGAGACGTCATCCCGACCTCGGGATCATTGAATCGTTTCGCCCCAACGGAGGGACACCATGTCGACACACCTCAGCCGCCGTCATCTGCTCTCGCTCGGCGCCGCCGCCGCAGGCGCGGCAGGACTCGCCGCCTGTGGGGCGTCGAGCCAGCCGGCCGATCCGAACGCCCCGGTGGCCCTCCGTTTCGCCTGGTGGGGAAGCACCGCGCGTCACGAGGCGACCCAGAAGATCATTGACGCCTTCCAGGCGGCCAACACCAACATCACCGTTGCCGGGGAGCCGGGCGACTTCTCCGCCTACTTCGACCGACTGGCCACCCAGACCGCCGCCGGCGACGCCCCCGACATCATCACCCTCGGCGGCGCCTACGTCGCTGAGTACGCCCAGCGCGGTGCCCTGTTGGACCTCGGCACGGTGTCGTCGCAGCTCGACCTGAAGAGCTGGATGGATGCCACCGCCGTCACCAACGGCCAGGTGAAGGGCGTGCAGTACGCCGCCACGACCGGGGTGAACGCGCTGACGATCATCACCAATCCGACGCTCTTCGAAGCGGCCGGTGTCGATCTGCCTGACCAGAAGACCTGGACCTGGGACGAGTTCGCCGAGCTCTCGGCCGAGATCACGGCCAAGAGCCCGGACGGCACGTACGGATCGGCCGGCACCCTGACCCATGACTCCCTGGACTGCTGGGCCCGGCAGCGGGGCGAGTCGCTGTACACCCCCGAAGGTGGACTCGGGCTCACCGTCGACACCGTCGCCGGACTGTTCGCCCTGTCGAAGCAGATGGTGGACCAGAAGGGCGCACCTCCGGCCACGGTCATCACCGAGAAGGCCGACGTCCCCAACGAACAGACCCTGATGGGCACGAACAAGGCGGCCATGATGCTGACCTGGAGCAGCAGCACCTCCGCGCTCTCCTCTGCCGCCGGGACCGACCTGCAGCTGCTCGACCTCCCCGGCGAGTCGCCGAAGCCCGGACTGTGGCTGCAGTCATCGATGTACTTCGCGATCTCGGCGAAGTCCAAGAACCCCGAGGCAGCAGCAAAGTTCATCGAGTTCGCTCTGAACACCCCCGAGGCGGGCAAGCTCGTGCTCACCGATCGTGGGGTGCCGGCCAACGCCACCGTCCGGAAGGCCATCGCCGACGAGCTGTCCACCACCGGCAAGGCCGAGGTCAACTACATCGACTACCAGTCGACCAAGGACCTCCAGCAGTCGATCATCGGCCCGGCCGGGTCGACCGCGGTGTCCGACATCACCAAGCGGGCGCTGACCGACGTGATCTTCGGCCGCGCCACCCCGCAGGACGCGGCGAAGAAGTGGTTCTCCGAGTCGGAGCAGGCCATCAAGTGAGCCCGATCGATCGCCACGCCCTCGTCACCCGGCACGATCCGCGGGTCGATGCCGTACGGCCCCAGTGGCCGCTGCAGTTGGGCAACGGCAGCTTTGCGGTGGCGGTCGATGTCACCGGACTGCAGACCTGGCCGGAGGCGTACCCCCACCGGTTCGGCGACGAGGTCGGCACCCTGCTGGGCACCATGTCCCAATGGGGATGGCACAGTGAGCCGCCGCCGCGGGAGTACGACCTGGCTGAGACCGAGGTCCGGTACGAGACCCCACGTGGGCCGGTGCCGTACGTCGACCTGGGCACCAACCCTGGGATCCATGGCGCCAGCAACGGCACCCCTGCCGAGGAATGGTTGCGCAACAACCCGCACCGGCTGCAGTTGGCCCGGATCGGTTTCCTGACAGAGATCTCGCCCGACGAGCTCACCGGGATCGACCAGCACCTCGACCAGTGGCAGGGCCTGCTGATCAGCCGGTTCACGCCCCCGGGGGCCTCCGGACCGGTGACCGTACGGACCGCGGTGCACCCGACGCGCGACGCGCTCGGCGTGGTCTCGGACACTGGTTGGGCGGTCGTGCTCGACTTCCCGTACGGCTCCCAGAACTGGGCACTGGCCGCCGACTGGGACCGTACGGAGGCACACACCACCACGCTGGAGCCCGGACCACGCTCCGGGACGTGGGTGATTCGGCGCACCCTGGATGCCACGACCCATACGGTGACCTTGACGACGAACGGCACGGCGACCACGGAGGGACCGCATCGGGTGCTCGTCACTCCGCCCGACGACGCCGAGCTGGATCTGGTGGTGGAGTTCTCCCTCGCCCAGGTCGACGCACCCCTCGTCGACGCCGGACAGGTGGCCTCCGCCAGTTCCGCTGCCTGGCAGGAGTTCTGGAGCTCCGGGGCCACCATCGATCTCAGCGGGACCGATGACACCCGGGCAGCCGAACTCGAACGACGCATCGTACTGTCGCAGTACCTGACCAGGCTCAACTGTGCCGCCAACCTGCCACCAGCGGAAATGGGGCTGTTGGCGAACTCGTGGCGCGGCAAGTTCCACCTGGAGATGCACTGGTGGCACGTCGCCCACTTCGCCCTCTGGGGCCGCCCGGAACTGGTGGAACCCAGCCTGGACTGGTATCTCTCCATCCTTGCCGGGGCACGGGCCACCGCCGCACACCAGGGGTACCGCGGCGCTCGCTGGCCCAAGCAGGTGGGCCCGGAGGGCCGGGAGAGCCCGAGCAACATCGGAACTTTCCTGCTGTGGCAGCAACCGCACCCGATCCATCTCGCCGAACTGGTGGTACGTGCCCACCAGCAGCGGGGCGACCGTGCTCGTGCCGATGAGCTGCAGGCGCGCTGGGCGGAGCTGGTCTTCGCCAGCGCCGAGTTCATGGCTGATGTCGTGAATGAGGACGCCCAAGGACGATTCCACCTGGGACCGCCGCTGGTGCCGGCGCAGGAGTCGTACGGCGACATCCGTGCCAGGGTGACGAATCCGGCGTTCGAACTCACCTACTGGCGCTGGGCCTTGTTGGTGGCGAACCGGTGGCGCACCGATCTCGGACTCCCGGCGGAGGAGCGTTGGAACGAGGTGGCCTCGGGACTGGTCCCTCCCCACGTCCGGGACGGCGTGCTGACGGCGATCGACACCGAGCCGTGGACGATCCGTACCGACCATCCGTCGATGCTGGCCGCCTACGGCGTCGTCCCCCCAGTGGGGCTGGTCGCACCGGAAGTGGTCCGTGCGACCGTCGACGACGTACTGGCCGAGTGGGACTGGGAATCCACCTGGGGTTGGGACTACCCCACGTTGGCATTGACGGCGGCCCGGTTGGAGCTGCCCGAGATCGCCGTCGACGGCCTGCTGACGCCAGTCACCAAGAACGAGTACGGACCCAACGGACACAACCGCCAGTCCGACCGGCTGCCCGCCTACCTGCCCGGCAACGGCGGATTGCTCGCCGCGGTCGCGGTGATGGCGTCCGGCTGGGACGGCGGACCGGGCAGCCCCGGATTCCCTGCCAGCTGGCAGATCCGCCACGAAGGCTTCGTCCCGGCGCCGGGCCCTGAACGCCCGTCGAGCGAAGTCGAGACGCGGTCGAGTAGCGAGCGAAGCGAGCATGCCCCCACCCCCACGACGGTCGAGTAGCGAGCGAAGCGAGCATGCCCCCACCCCCACGACGGTCGAGTAGCGAGCGAAGCGAGCGTGTCGAGACCATGACCACCATCGACGAACTCCAGCTCCGCGACCCGTACGTCGTCGCCGTACCCGACGACGGGCGCTACCTGCTGCTGGGCAGTACCGACGCCGACATCTGGAAGCCGCCAGGGGTCGGCTTCGACGGATGGTGGACCGAGGACCTGGTGCACCTGACAGGGCCGGTGCCGCTCTGGCGACCACAGGAGGATTTCTGGTCACCCGGGGAGTACTGGGCCCCGGAGGTGCACCAGTACACCTCGCAAGAGGGGACGTCAGCCTGGTATCTCCTTGCCACCTTCGGATCCCGGGATTCCGGCGGCAACGTGATCCGCGGCAGCCAGGTCTTCCGCGCCGCCTGCCCGGAAGGTCCGTACGAGCCGTGGTCCCGCGGTCCGATCACGCCGGCGGAGTGGCCGTGCCTGGATGCGACGCTGTACGTCGATCCTTCGGGGCACCCGTGGACGGTGTTCTGCCATGAGTGGATCGATGCTCGCGACGGTACGGTCTGCGCCCAGCGCCTCTCGCCCGATCTCCGCGGCACCACCGGTCCCGTCACCACACTGTTCGCCGCCTCCGAGTCTGGTTGGGCCGAGCCACTGGAGCTGCCGCCCCACAAGCAACTTCTCGGGACCTGTCACGTCACCGACGGCCCCTTCCTACACCGACTCACCACTGGCGAGTTGATCATGGTCTGGTCGAGCTTCACGGCTGAGGGATATGCGCTCGGTCAGGCCCGCTCGACCTCCGGCGACGTCCTCGGTCCCTGGGAGCACCACCCCGAGCCACTGGTGAGCGGAGGCGGCGGACACGGCATGGTCTTCCGCGATCTGTCCGGCCAGCTGCGCCTGACCTGGCACTCCCCCAACCGGACCCCGTACGAGAGGACGCAGCTGGCAGCACTCGAGGAACGGAGCGGTTGGCTGTCACGCCACCAATCCTGAGGTCCCAAGCGTCGTGCGCATGGGACGCGGCCGCAGAGTTCCTGAATTAGCATGTACCTACTCTTGCCAAGCGTTCTCCGCTTGACTTAGGGTCACGCTGTGGCCACGACCAATCGCACCACGGCGGCACCGCCTGACAACCAGGCCGTGCACCGGGCCCTGAGCGCTCTGGCGATGCTGGCCGAGTCGCCGACCCCGTTGTCGGGAGGCGAGATCGGCCGCCGGCTCGGGATCCACCAGACCTCGGCGTCACGCCTGGTGCGCTCCTTGGTGGGTCTCGGTTACGCCCGCGAGGTTCCCGGCGGTTTCGTTCCCGATCTTCAGCTGTTCTCCCTCGTCGCCGAGGCGAGCCAGTCCTACCCGCTCGTGGTGCGTTACCACGACACCATGGCCGAGCTGTCCCGCTCCCTGCCCAACTTCGACGTCACGATGGTCACCCTCCATCAGCGTCGCCCGCTGTACTTCCTGCGCAGCCGCAATGGGCAACCTGCCCCGCTGTCGACCCAGCGATGGCCGCTGCACCTGTCCGTCGCCAGCCTGCGACTCCTCCTCGAACTGCCGGAGGACGAGGCTCTGGAAGCGCTCGAACTCGACAGCGCCGCGCTGCCGTGGGAACGGCCGACAGCACTGACCCCGGCGGACCCGGTGGAGACCCTCACGCGGGCACGTCGCTCACTGCACGGCGATGCCTTGGTGCTGTCGGGCTGGGTGCTGGAAGGTCACCGAGCCGGCGCGATTCCGGTGGCCATCGGTGAACCCACCACCTTCGTGATCGCCCTCAGCGTCGACCAGGGCTCCTACTCGGAGGACGACTTCGTCTCGCTGCTCCACAGGGCGCGGCAGGCCATCGAGAACACCTGACCAACACCCACCCCTTACACCGTCACCGCTCAACCGACCCCGGATCTCCCGGGGTCTGTCCCACCGATCACGGAGGATCGTCATGCCCACATCGCTGACCCGTCGTAGCGTCCTCGGAGCCGGACTCGCCCTCGGCGCCGCCGGTCCACTCGCCGCCTGTTCCCCCGCGCCAGCGCCGCCCACGACACCGCCATCGGCGCGAGCCGAGCTGCTTCCCGCCTACCGCCGCTTCGACGGTGTCACGGCCGACATCGCCGGCACCGGCGACGGAGTGCCCGATGCCTTCCTGGCCTACCCGGGTTCCCCGCGCGCCGTGATCGCCGACAAGCCAGCCAGCACGCCCATCAGGTTCCTCTGCGCCAACGACGGGGTCACCCCACCACCGATGACGCAGAACACCTTCTGGCAGGGACTGAACGAACGGCTCGGGACAACGCTGTCGGTCGAGACCGTACCGGGGACCGACTACGACACCAAGCTCAGCGCAGTCCTCGCCGGTGGCGACCTGCCCGACGTCGTGCAGCTCAACCTGAACATCCCACGGCTGAGCGAGCTCCTGCCCAAACGCTTCGTCGACCTGTCCAGCCATCTCAGTGGCGCAGCGGTCGACGAGTACCCGATGCTGGCGAACCTGCCGACGATCGCCTGGCAGAACGTCACGATCAATGGCGGCCTGTACGGCGTGCCGTACCCCAGCGTCCTTCCTGACAGCCTGCTGTTCGCCCGGGCCGACATCGCCGAGAAGCTCGGGGTGTCCCTCGAACCGAAGAGCGCCGAAGAGTTCGTCGAGATGTGTACGGCCCTCACCGACGAGAGCGAGCGCCGTTGGGCCCTGGGCTCTGGAGTCCTGGTGTTGAAGTGGGTGCTCGAGATGTTCGGGGCGCCCAACCAGTGGCGGATCGAGACCGACGGACGGTTCACCCGGATGTGGGAGACGCCGGAGTACCGTCAGGCGGTCGAGTTCACCGCGGATCTGTACCGCCGCGGCCTGTTCCACCCGAACTCGTTCCTTCCGGCCGCCGGTACCGGAGGCTTCTTCAACAGCGGCCAGCTCCTGGTCATGTCGGCCGGCATCATGTGGTGGCCCAACTTCTATCGCGACGCCGCCGACGTCCCCGGGTTCCGCGTCGCACCGATCATGGCGCCCCGCCACGATGGCTCTGGACGGGCCCGGAAGTACCTGCTGAACGGGATGTACACCTTCGCCGGCATCAGGGCCGGAAGCAGTCCTGATCGGATTCGCGAGATCCTCCGCGTACAGAACTACTTGGCCGCCCCTTTCGGCAGCGCCGAACATCTCTACCGCACCTACGGCCAGGAGGGCGTCCACCACACCCGGGTCGACGGCAACCCCGTTCTCACTGCCAAGGGCCAGGCGGAGGTGACACCACTGACGATCCGCTTCATGTCGGGCAGCCCCACCGTCATCTTCACCGCTGGCCGGGACGAGGAGACCAAGCTCAACCACCAACTCCAGCAGGAGCTGATCGCCGACGGGCTGCCGCTCCCCACGGTCGGCCTGATCTCCTCCTCCCAGACCTCCAAGGGCTCCTCGCTCGACCGGGCCGTGAACGACGTGGTGGCCGACATCATCCAGGGGCGCCGCACGATCGACACTCTCGACCAGCAGGCAAAGAAGTGGCGCTCCGACGGCGGCGACAAGATCGCCGAGGAGTACCAGGCAGCAAAGGCCAGCCGCTGATCGCCCCGAAGAAGGAGACCGCCATGACTGAACCGTTCTGGGCCAACCTCATTCATCTCAGCATGAACATGTGGCGCGACACCACTGGCCCACAGCCCAATGCCTACAGCCGTGATCTGCGGTGCGACCCGGCAACCTGGCAGTTGGTCACCGAGCAGATGGTCGCGGCGGGCTGCACCATGATCGTGATCGACGTCGGCGACGCCATCGCCTACGACAGCCATCCCGAGGTCTCGGTGAACGGCGCCTGGTCGGCAGCGCAGCTCAACGAGGAACTTGCCCGCCTGCGGGAGATCGGGCTGGAGCCGATTCCGAAGCTGAACTTCAGCGCCACCCATGATGCCTGGCTCGGCGACTACGGACGCATGGTCGCCACGCCGGCGTACTACGAGGTCTGCACCAACCTGATCAGCGAGGTGGTGGAGAAGTTCGACCGACCGCGATTCCTCCACCTGGGCATGGATGAGGAGGATGCCGAGAGCCAAGGCGGGTGGCAACTCGCCATCACCCGACAGGGCGACCTGTGGTGGCACGACCTGTTGTTGTTCGCCGAGACCTGTACGACGGCGGGCAGCCGCCCGTGGATCTGGTCCGACTACGCCTGGTCCCATCCGGTCGAGTTCTACGAGCGGATGCCGCAGCAGATCCTGCAGAGCAACTGGTACTACCGCAATGCCTTCAACGGTGCCGGCGTGGCGGCGCGGCCGACGAAGCTGCAGCGCACCGAGGAGTACCTGACCTATCTCGATCTCGATGACCACGGCTACGACCAGGTGCCCACCGGCAGCAACTGGCTCTACGCCGACAACCTCAGCAGGACCGTCGACTACGCGCGAACCAACCTCACCGCTGGCCGCGTGCTCGGCTTCCTCCAGACGGCCTGGCGTCCGACGCTGCCCGAGTTCCTCCCACAACACCGTGAGGCGATCGAGGACATTGCACGGGCCCGGGCGTTGTGGGCCACCGAGACTGCGACCGCCCTCGCCGACCACCAAGGGGAATGACGAGGTGGCCGGCCGCGGACCCCGGTCGAACGACATGAAACCGTTATCGGTTTCTGCCTCGGCGGCCTCGCCACCACACGTTGACGATGGCACAAGACATTGATCCACCATCAACGTTTAGATAAGTGAGGCATGATGTCGTACCCTCCGGGCCCACAGCAGGCAGGCGCAGGCCAGTCACCCCAGGGGCCTCAGCCACCCCTGGGCCAGCAGCCCGGAGCGGTGCCACCGCCCAAGAAGAAGAAGCTGGGCCCTCTGAAGATCATCCTGATCGCCGTTGTCGCGCTCATCGTCATCGTCGGGATCGCCAACGCCGTCTCCGGCGGAGGGAAGGAGCAGCCCAAGGCCGACTCGACGAACTCAACCACCGAGAAGAGCGACGGCAAGGACAAGGGGTCTGACCCGAAGAAGGAAGAACCCGAGAAGAAGGAGGAGCCGGACCAGCCGAAACTCGGCCAGCCGGTGGTGGCCGGAGATCTCGAGTTCACCCTGGCGAGCTACAAGTGCGGGGTGACCGTCAAGGACCTCACCGGAGAGACCCTCAAGCCCCAGGGCCAGTTCTGCAAGCTCGAGGTGGCGATCAAGAACGTCGGCAAGTCAGAGGCGCTGCTGACCGACGATGCCGTCAAGCTTCTCGGGGCGGAGGGTGTCGAGTACTCCTCCTCAAGCGACACCTGGTTCGTGAAGGATGCCCTCAAGTTCGAGACGGTCAATCCAGGCAACACCGTCAAGGGCGTCGTCTACTTCGATGTCCCGAAGGACGCTGCACCCAGCGTTGCCGCTGTCGGCGGCGGCTTCCTCACCTCGGCGGTCGAGGTCTCACTCACCTGAGCCGACGCCAGTGGCCAGGGGGCTGCAGGGTGGACCCATCGGTTCCCTCTGCAGCCCTCGGTCATTCTCGCTCTTCCCCGACCGCCCCGGCGTCAGAGCCGGGGAGCGACCAGAGTCGCACCTTCCCTGATCCCACAGGAGAGGCGGCTGCGCAGCGGCCCACCATCCGGATCCGCAATCAGCTGCAACAGCAGCCGCACCGCCTCGCGCCCCATCTCGTTGCGAGGAATGTCCAGATCGGTCAACGGCACGCCATCGACGTCACGCTTGTCCCCCCGCAACATCACGACCGACAGATCCTCCGGCAGCGCCAACCCTGCTCGCTTGAGCTCCTCCCAGAATCCGGTGAGCCATCCTCCGCCCTGGATGAACACCACACTCGCCCCACTGGCAGCAACCCGCTGGGCGGCCCGGACCCCCTGCTCCTCAACGGTGACCGAGGGATCCCAGGTCCGCAGATCGATCACACGGGCATCCTCGTCCGACAGGCCCAGCTCTTCCTTGGCCTGAAGGAATCCGGCGAGGCGCCCCGGTACGGGATCGTTGTGGGTGTTGGCGAACGCCAGCCGTCGATGGCCGAGGTCCCAGGCCCGCCGGACCAGGGCTGCAGTGCCGGCGCGGTAGTCGGCAGCACTGTACGAGGCATCAACGTCGGGATAGTCCCGTTCGCCCACCACCACGAAGGGAAAGCCTTCCTGTGCGAGTCGGCGAACCTCTTCGGCAGGTTCGGAGGAACCGAACAGCAGGCCACCATCGGCCAGTCGTAGACCGTTGACGCCGCTGGCGTACAGGGAGCGCTTGTGGTCGCGGCGGGCGCCGGTCACCAGTAGCAGGTTGTGTTCCGCCTCGTCGGCGGCCTCCTCGATGCCGACCAGGAACTCGTGGTAGAAGTTCTGCGCATTGATGGGGAACACGGCCTCGTAGGTGAACACCCCGATCAACCGGTTGGAGCCTCCGGCCATGCGGCGGGCGACGGGGTCAGGGACGTAACCGAGTTCCTCCACCGCGGCGAGCACCCGCTGCCGCGTGGCGTCGGAAACCCGGATCGAGCCGTACGACTTGTTGTTGACCACCGATGACACGATCCCGGTGGAGACGCCCGCCGCTCGGGCCACATCGGCCTGCGACACCCGGCGTCGGGCCGTACGCGATCGCGCCACCCTCGTCACCTCTCGACGAACCCATCACGAGTCTTCCGTCGAGCCCGACGGTGCCCTTGACTCTACCGCACCAGCGATTGTACGTTTCGACCCAACGCGCTTTATCACTGGCGTGCCAGAAGCAGTGTCGAGGAGGACGTTCATGCCGGGAGAGTTGCAGACCGATGTGCTGGTGGTCGGCGGTGGCCTGGGAGGTGTCGCCGCAGCACTCGGAGCACTCGCAGCGGGCAGGAAGGTGATCCTCACCGAGGAGTCGCCCTGGCTGGGTGGCCAGGTCACGAATCAAGCCGTGCCGATGGACGAGCACCCATGGATGGAGAAGCTCCCACCCAGCCGGCACTACCGGCGGTTCCGCAACAACATCCGTGACCAGTACACGCACAACTTCGACCTCAGTGACGCGGCGCGGGCCGACCGAATTCTCAATCCGGGCGGCGGCGGCGTGAGCCCGATCTGCGCCGAGCCCCGACTGGCCGTCGCCGCGATCGACGAACTGCTCGCGCCCTACCGCAGCGATCGTCAGCTGGTCGTCCTGCTCGATCACGAGCCGGTCCGCGCCGAGACCGAAGGGGACCGTGTCACAGCGGTCGAGCTGCGGTCCCGTCGGTCCGGCAACGGTCTCGTTGCCCATGCCCCGTACGTGATCGACGCCACCGAGTGCGGTGACCTGTTGGAACTCGCCGGCATCGAACACGTCAACGGTGCCGAGTCACGCGAGGACACCGGTGAACTCCATGCCGTCGACGGGCCCGCACAGCCACTTGACCAGCAGTCGTTCACCTGGTGTTTCGCCGTGGACCATGAGCCTGGCGCCGATCACACCATCGAGCGCCCGGCGTCGTACGACTACTGGCGCAGCTACACCCCGGGTCCGTACTGGCCCGGGCCGTTGCTGGGCTGGGAAGACGTCCATCCGGTGACCCTCGAGGCGCGGCATCGCGAGATCTTCGGCAGCGGCGACTCGTGGACCTCCGGTTCACGTGGCGACTTCTTCCACTACCGCAAGATCATGACGATCGACCACCACCGCCCGGGTCGCTACGCGAGCGGTGTCACCCTGGTCAACTGGCCACAGATCGACTACATGGACGGCCCGCTGCTCGGTGTCGACACCGCAACCCGGGACAGACACCTGGCCGCCTCGCGCGAGCAGAGCCTCTCCTTCCTGTACTGGATGCAGACCGAGGCTCCTCGTTTTGACGGCGGCACCGGCTACCGCGGCCTGCGGCCCCGGGGCGACCTGTTGGGCAGCGAGGACGATCTGGCGCTGCGGCCCTACATCCGTGAGTCACGGCGGATCAAGGCTGAGTTCACGGTCGTGGAGGAGCACCTCGGCGTCGAGGCCCGTGCAGCAGCTGGCCTGGAGGCCGGCTCGGCTCTCTTCGACGACACGGTCGGCGTCGGCTCCTACCGCATCGATCTCCATCCCAGCAGCGGTTTCGGCGACGGACCGCGCAACTACATCGACGTCTCGAACTACCCGTTCCAGGTGCCGCTCGGTTCGCTGATCCCACAGCGGGTGGAGAACCTCCTTCCCGGTGCGAAGAACATCGGCTCGACCCACATCACGAACGGCTGCTACCGACTGCACCCGGTGGAGTGGGTCATCGGAGAAGCGGTCGGCGCGTTGGCGGCGCACTGCCTCGACATCAACCAGACGCCGCGGGCCGTACGCAACACGCCGGGCCTGCTCACCGACTTCCAGAACCTGCTGTCGCGCAATCTCGATGTCGTCCTGGCCTGGCCCGACGACATCCGCACCACCCAACGCTGACAGATCCTGGGCGTCGGCCACGACGCCGACGCCCGGGATTCCGCATGACACAACAGAAAATCGGACACAACTGAAGACCAACCGCCAAACATCTACGACGAAGTGGAGTACTCATGGAGCGCATCGTCAACCGCCGCACCCTCTTGGGGATGACAGCGGCGCTCTCGGCGGCCGGGGTGGCTGCCGGATTGTCCGGCTGTGGGCCGTCGGCCAGCCCGGAGGAGAACAAGCAGGCGCAGGAGAAGAACGCCAACGCGGTACTGCCGAGTTATGTTCCGGTGGAGCTGGTGAAGCCGGACCTCGCCAGCACTGACCTGGTCCCGGCAGGCTACTTCGCCTATCCCCGCAACCCCGCCCAGGCGATCACTGACAAGCCCGGAGCAGGACTCGACCAGCTCTCCATCATGTACTCCACCTTGGTGGTTCCGCCGCGCGATGCGGCGAGCAACACGTTCTGGACGAATCTCCAGAACGGTGTCGGCACAACCCTCAACCTGCAGCCGATCGCCAACGGTGACTACGCAAAGAAGTTCCCGACCGTCATCGCCGGCGGGAACCTGCCCGACATCATGAACTTCCCGACGACCACGCCGGACAGCCCGAAGGTGTTCGAGAAGTTGTTCGCCGATCTCGGCCCACTGTTGTCCGGTGACGCTGCGAAACAGTTCCCCTATCTGGCGAACATCCCGCAGTACAGCTGGAAGTCCACCGTCGCGAACGGCACCATCTATGCGGTCCCCCAGCACCGCCCGCCGACCGGCGGCGGCGTCTTCTACCGAGGCGATGTCTTCGACAAGCTCGGCCTGTCGCCCGAGGTGTCCACCGGCGACGAGTTCGTGACCCTGATGAAGGCGCTGAGCAACGAGAAGGAGAAGAGATTCGCCTTCTCCAACGTTGGCAACGTCCTCACCCTCCTGCTCGCAATGATGGGTGGCCCGAACGGCTGGTCGGAGCAGAACGGCACGTTCACCATCAAGTACGACCACCCCGCCTTCAAGGAGGCCGTGCTGAAGACTGCGGAGTTGGTCAAGGCAGGATGCGCGCACCCGGACTCCGCCACGGTGCCGTACGACCAGCACCGCCAGTTCTTCTACAACGAGACCACCGGCCTCCTCCTCGACGGCCCGGCCGGGTGGGATCTCTACGTCCGCTCGCTGCCCCCGGACGCGCGGCTCGGCTTCCTGATCCCGCCGAAATGGGCCGGCGGCGGTGACTCGCCGCAGTTCGCCGGCAGTGGCATCCAGGGCATCACGGCGATCAACAAGAAGCTCACCGGGGACAAACTCGTCGCAGCGTTGAACGTGCTGAACTACCTCGCCGCCCCGATCGGCTCGGCCGAACACCTGCAACGCAAGTACGGCACCGAGGGCACCGACTTCACCTGGGTTGACAACCGCCCCGAGCTCACCGAGGCAGGCAATCGGCAGTTCATGGACTTCCAGTACATCGTCGACTCCCCGATCATCCTGGGCCCGGGGGCCCAGGATGAGGTCGAGACCCAGCACACCTTCGCCGAACGGGTCTCGAAGAGCCTCGTGTACAACCCGACCATCGGGCTGTACTCGCCCACCTCCAACAGCAAGTCCGGGACCATCGGACGGCCGCTCGACGACACTGTCACTGGTGTCCTCTGGGGCCGCAACACCCCAGCGGACTTCGACGCTGCGCTGAAGAAGTGGCACTCCGACGGCGGCGACCAGATGGCGGAGGAGTTCGGGCAGGCGTTCGCAGCGACCCCACGCTGAGTCTGGCCGACGACAGGCGCCGAGGCGTCCCGGGCATCCGTCCCGGGACACCTTCTGTGCGCGCTCGGCCGGGCCCAGCGCCGACCTCGCCTCGTGGCCGAGAGTCGTCCACCGGTCGTTGACGTGCTCGATCACCTCGAACTACGTTCGAGCCTGATCAGTCACCCGGGGGATGCATCAACGAGAAACCTCGCCAGGATTCAGGTTCTCGGAGCAGGCGATGTCGCCACATCCGAGACAGCCTCGGCAGGTCCGTCACCACCATCGACGATGGGAGATTCCCGTGAGGCGCACCGTGAACCGCCGTACTCTCCTCGGTGCGGCCGCAGCACTGTCGGCGGCCGGCCTGACCACCGGCCTCGCCGCCTGTGACAGCGGCAACGACACCGAGAAGAACAAGCAGGAAGCCGAACGCAACGCCAATGCGGTGCTGCCGTCGTACGTACCGGTGGAGCTGGTGAAACCGGACCTCCCGGTCACCGACGTCGTCCCGGCCGGCTATTACGCCTACCCTCGCAATCCTGCCAAGGCGGTCACCGACAAGCCCGGCGCCGGCCTGGACAGGATCAGCATCATGTACACGACGTTCATCGTGCCGCCCCGGGAAGGCGCTCGGAACACGTTCTGGTCGAAGCTCCAGGAGGGCATCGGCACCACCTTGGACCTGCAGCCGGTCTCTGCCGCCGACTACGGCACCAAGTTCCAGACGACGGTGGCCGGTGGCAATCTCCCCGACATCATGAACTTTCCGCTCGCCACTCCGGAGCGCCCGAAGGTGCTGGAGCGGCTCTTCGCCGATCTCGGCCCGATGCTGCGTGGCGACGCGATCGAACAGTTCCCCTACCTGGCGAACATCCCTCAGTACAGTTGGAGGTCGACGATCGCCAACGGCACGATCTACTCGGTGCCGCAACAACGTACGGTGACCGGCGGCGGAGTCTTCTACCGTGGCGACACCTTCGACAGGCTCGGCCTGTCGCCCGAGGTGGCCAACGGTGACGAGTTCGTCGCACTGATGAAGGCCCTGACCAACGCGGACGAGCAGCGCTGGGCCTTCTCCGCCGCAGCCACCATGCACCGCCAGGTGATGTCGATGATGGGCGGGCCGTTCAACTGGTCGGAGCAGAACGGTGTCTTCACCTCGTGGTACGACCATCCGGCGTACAAGGAATCGATGATGAAGATCGCCGAGCTGGTGAAGGCGGGATACGTCCACCCCGAGGCGAGCGCACCCAACGCGCCGCAACGCGAGTACTTCTACTCCGGCGCGGTCGGGCTCCTCACTGACGGCCCGGCCGGCTGGGATCTCTACACCCGTTCACTTCCCGACGGTGCCGACCTGAGTTTCCTGGTGCTGCCCAGGTGGGACGGCGGCGGCGACAGTCCGCAGTTCGCCGGCAACGGCGTCCAGGGCGTCACAGCCATCAGCAAGAAGCTGACCGGCGACAGGCTGATGGCTGCACTGCAGGTGCTGAACTACCTGGCTGCCCCGATCGGTTCGGCCGAACACCTGGAGCGCAAGTACGGCACGGAAGGGACCGACTTCACCTGGGTCGATGACCGGCCGCAGCTCACCGACGCGGGCAACCGGGCCTTCATGGACTTCCAGTACATCGTCGACTCCCCGATCATCCTCGGCCCGGGCCCGCAGGACCAGGTCGAGACCCAACGCACCTGGAACGAGCGGGTGGCCAAGAACCTGGTGTACGACCCGACCGTCGGCCTGTACTCCGACACCGCCACGACGAGGTCGGCCACGGTGACCAGACCACTCACCGACGTCGTCACCGGGGTGTACTTCGGCCGCAACAGCGCCAGTGACTTCGACACCGCGCTCAAGAAGTGGCACAACGACGGCGGTGACCAGATGGCCGAGGAGTACGCCGAGTCCTTTGCCGCCACACCACGCTGAACGGTCCGCCACCCAGGGCAATGGAGTCCGGACGGGACCCGGACTGGCTTCATCCCTCCTTCTCGGAGACAGCTGCCTCCCACGCCTCACGCAGGCGGCGGTTCTCGTCCTCCAGATCGAGCACCATGCTGATACCGGCCAGGTTCAGTCCACCGGCCAGGAGTTCCACGACACGTTGCACGCGCAGCAGGTCGTCGTCGCTGTACCGGCGCGTCCCTCCCGCCGTACGAGCCGGCGCGACCAGCCCACGGGACTCGTAGAGCCGGAGCGTCTGGACGCCCAGCCCGGAGAGTTCGGCCGCCACCGAGATGCCGTAGACACCGTGGGCACCTTCGGGGACACCTGGAGGTCCCGCTGCTCGCGCCATGTGATCACTTGCCTTCTTCTCTGGTCGGTGCTATACAAAATCTATGTCAACCACTATAGGTCCTCACGCATCAGGGACCAGGTGGTCGACACAACCAGCTGCAGACAAACCACGTGAGGAAGGAGTTCCCGATGCTGATGCGTACTGATCCGTTCCGCGAGTTCGATCGTCTCGCTCAGCAGATGCTGAACGGCGACGGCACGACCAGCCGTCCCGCGATCATGCCCATGGACGCCTGGCGTGACGGCGATGTCTTCCGAGTCGAGTTCGATCTTCCCGGGGTCATGCCCGACTCCATCGATCTCGACGTCGAACGCAATGTGGTCACCGTACGAGCGGAACGTCCGGCTCGCGAGCACGGCGACGAGCAACTCGCCGCAGAACGCGCGCGAGGTGTGTTCAGCCGTCAACTGGTGCTGGGCGACAACCTTGACACCGAGCGGATCTCGGCGACCTACGACGCCGGAGTGCTCTCCTTGGAGATCCCCGTGGCCGAGGCAGCCAAACCGCGCAAGATCACGATCACCAGCAACACCACACGCCAGCCTCAGGCCATCAGCGCCTGAGCGTGACGTTGCCCTCCCCGACGCTCAGCGTCAGCGAGCGCGCCGCTGACGCTGGCAGCCCGACGACCCGACCCGCGGCAATGACGCTGAACTCCAGCTGCGGCTGATCACCCCCGACCGAGGTAGGCCCTCCTGCCGTCCCCGGGTGGTCACCGTCCGCAGGGCCGGACGAGGTCGTCGGTCGCAGGGCGACATGACGCCTCCCCGCCGAGACGCCACGGCGGGGAGGCGTCGACCCAGTCCCGGCCACCTGTCGTCAGTAGTAGGGCCTCAGTAGTAGTAGGGGAAGGCCGACCAGTCCGGGGCCCGCTTCTCAAGGAAGGAGTCGCGACCCTCGACGGCCTCGTCAGTCATGTACGCCAGCCGGGTCGCCTCGCCGGCAAACACCTGCTGGCCGACCATCCCGTCGTCGACGGCGTTGAACGCGTACTTCAGCATCCGCTGGGCCGTGGGGCTCTTCTCGCAGATCATCCGGCCCCAGTCGAGTCCGACCCGTTCCAGGTCGGCGTGTGGCACGACTTCGTTGACCATGCCCATCCGGTGAGCGGCCTCGGCGTCGTAGACCCGACCCAGGAAGAAGATCTCCCGGGCGAACTTCTGGCCCACCTGCCGAGCGAGATAGGCCGAGCCGTACCCACCGTCGAAGGAACCGACATCGGCGTCGGTCTGCTTGAAGCGGGCATGTTCGGCCGAGGCGAGGCTGAGGTCACAGACGACGTGCAGCGAGTGCCCACCCCCGGCGGCCCAGCCGTTGACCAGGGCGATGACGACCTTCGGCATGAACCTGATCAGCCGCTGCACCTCGAGAATGTGCAGGCGTCCGAGGGCAGCCGGGTCGACCGAGGACGACTCCTCGCCGGTGGCGTACTGGTAACCGGCCCGACCCCGGATCCGCTGGTCCCCGCCCGAGCAGAACGCCCAGCCACCGTCCTTGGGCGACGGCCCGTTCCCGGTCAGCAGCACGCAGCCGACATCGGACGACATCCGGGCATGGTCCAACACCCGGTACAACTCGTCCACCGTGTGCGGCCGGAACGCGTTGCGGACCTCCGGGCGGTCGAAAGCGATCCGGACGACGCCGGTACGACCGGCAACCGGCTGGGCGGCGCGATGGTAGGTGATGTCGGTCAGTTCGAACCCCTCGACCGGGGTCCAGAGCGCGGGATCGACCCTCGGGGCCGGTGAAGGAGGGATGGGTGTGGGGTCGGTCACGCGGAACACGGTACCGCCGCACCCCGACCTGCGGGGCACGCGGCCGGGTGGCGACAGATGAACCCTCCAACCGGTAGAAAGGTGGCCTCCGAGCCCCGACCAGTGGAGGCGCCGTCATGTCCCAGGAGTCCCGCCCCGGCGAGGAGCTTCCTCCCGGAGCCGTCCTCGGGGACAACAGCACCGATGCCATCGTCGAACGGGCCGGCGATCTCGACTACACCACCGACCGCCTCCGCCAGCGGGAACAGGAACTGCTGGCCGAGTACGAGCGGAACGCCAAGGCGCTCGAGAAGCTGGGGGCGGGCAGCCAGGACGTCACCGGCCGCGGTTGGGCGGCGCACGAAGCCGTGGTGGTCGTCGTCGATGCGGCCAACAAGATCGTCGACCTGGAGATCGATCCACGTGCCCTGCGCCTGGGATCGATCGACAACCTCCGCAAGGCGATCCTGACCGCGTACGAGAACGCGACCGAGGACGTCGCCGAGCAGCTGCGCGACCACGCTCTCGACGCCGTACCGCAGGATGCCGTTCGCTCGATGCTCGACTCGATGCCTGAGGTCACCGCACTCTTGCCCGAAGGCGCCTTCACTCCCTTCCTGGATGACCGCCCCAGCGGCCACACTGGAGAGGCCGGCCGACCCCAGGAGCGGGGCCAGCGGCCACCGGAGAGACGAGCCGACTGGGAGGAGCGCAATCCCTATGAGTGAGATGACCCACGACGTCTCGCAACTCACCGAGGCGGCCGGTGCCACGGAGGTCGAAGCCACCGGTGCCGTGGTCGACGTCCTTGCCACCACACTCGTCGTCGCGGCCCACAACGACTGCTGGGGGACCGATGCGCTCGGCGGAGCGTTCGCACACCGTTACCTCGCCCCGGCGACCACGGCGCTCAAGGCCATCCAGGCGAGCGCCTACCAACTGGGCGAGGTGGCCACGAAGCTGACCCAGACGGCCCAGGCGTACCAGGCCACCGAGGAGACCAACACCGACGCCTCCCGCGGAGTGAACGCATGATCACCGTTGCCGCCGACGCCTCCGTCCCGGCCTGGATCTACGAGGGACTGTTCCCCGAGGCCGATGAGGACCAGCTCGACCAGCTGGCGACCAAGTGGGCCGAGCAGGGCACGGCGCTGACCGGTCGTGCCGACGCCGTGCAGCGCACGTTCCGCGCACTCGGTTCGACCTTCACCGGCCCCGCCGCCGAGGCTGCCGGGGACAAGGCCGACCAGGTTCGCCAGTTCCTCCAGTCGACCGCGGCCGGCTGCACCGAACTCGGCACCTGCTGCACCGAGGCGGCCAAGCTCGTACGGTTCGCGAAGACCTCCATCAACGTGGTCCTGATCGCGCTGAAGGCACAGTCGGTCACCCTGAGCCTGACCGCCGTCGGGGTGACGGCGACGCTGTCGGTGACGCTGCAGCTCAAGCAGTTGCAGATCGTCGCCCACCTGACGATCCTGGCGATCAGCGCGGCGGCCGTGGCGAAGATGAATGCGCTCTCGCCCAAGGTGGACATCCAACCGGTGCTCGGGATCGATCCGAACACCGGCTCGAAGTACGCGCCCGGCACCCGGGGGTCGCTGTACACCTCGAAGCTCAACGAGGTCGCCAAGGATCTGCACATCCCGTTGACCGGTGGCGGACAGGGCGGTCAGCCGCTGCCCGGTGAACAGCCGGGCAACCTCACCGCGACCCCATTGCCCGGCCAGCAGCCGGTACCCGGCGCGAACGGCACGCCTCCCGCTCCGGGTGCGGAGAACGGCGTCGGCGCCAACGCGGTCGATCCGACCCAGCTCTTCAACCCCGAGGCCATGACGGGCGCCAACAACCCCCAGGGCGAGGAAACCACCCAGAGCGAACTGGACGGCATCAACGACGCCACCGGGGGCGCGGCCACCCAGTTCGGCCAGGACTACGAGTCCGGCGCCTCCCAGGCTGACGTCGGACTGGGAGGACTGGTCAACGCTGCACTCGGCGGCAGCTCCCTCACCGCGGGCGCCGAGGTGGCTCCTGACGGTGGCCCGTGGGACGCCGACGCCACTCTCACCATGGGTGGTCAGCAGGTCTCCGGCCCGGGCGCGGGCAACAGTGACGGCACCACGGTGGACGTCGACTTCAAGATCGACCCGAGCCCCCAGGACGGTGGCGGCGGCGGTGGACAGCCCGGCCAGGCGAACGTGAACGCCTCGCTCCAGTTCAACCCCGGCTCGGGCTCGTCCGGCGGCGGTGGCGGTGGCGGTGTGCCCGGTGGCGGCGGCACGGGCACCAGCGCAACGGTCGACTTCTCCCCCGGCCCGGGCGACGACGGCGCGGGCCAGTACGGCGGTGGCGGCGGACACCAGAGCGGTGGCGGTGGCTACCAGGGTGGCGGCGGCCAGCACAGTGGCTCGGCAGGAAGTTCCAGCGGTTCGTACGGAGGATCGACCGGCTCGGGAGGCTCGGGTTCAGCCGCTCCCCCACCGATCGACACCGGGACCTCGTCGGCGGGACTCTCCGGGGGATACAGCTCTGACACCGGCACCGGCGGTCTGGTGGGCGGCGGACCGATCGGCGGCGCCCCGGCGGGAAGCAGCGGTCCCGGGGTGACCTCCGGCCCGCCCGGCGGTGGTGTGTCGCTCGGCGGCAACACCCTCGGCGGCGGCCTCGGCGGCAACACTGTCGGTGGAGGATTCGGCGGCGGCGGTGCCCCCGGCGGTGGCGTCACCGGTGTGCCGGTGGGCGGCGCGCCGGTCGGCGGTGTGCCCGTCGGCGGTGCACCGGTCGGTGGTGCCCCCGTAGGCGGGGGCGCGATCGGTGGCGGGGGCGTTCCCGGCGGAGCCGCTGTCCCCGGTGGTGCCGGTGTTCCCGGCGGTGGGGTTCCCGGCGGCGGCAACACCGCCCCGGGCGGCGGCGTCGTGCCACAGCCCAACCAGCAGCTGCAGCAGCCGAATGCCAACGCCCAGAGCGTGCCGGGGGCGGTGGCGCCCAAGCAGATCACGCCCCCGACGATCGACCGACCACGCGAGGCCGAGATCGCCGGCCGACCCGACGGCAGTGCTGCCACCGCGGGCCCGATGGTGGCAGCACCGTTCGTGGGTGCCGGGTTGGCTCCGCTGTTCGGTGACCTGCGTCGCTCTGCACCACTGCCCCGTGACGTCGGGTCGGGCGGGCTGGTGCTGCCGACCCAGTTCGGACCCACCGACGTACCGCTCGCCCTGCTCCCGGCAGGCCTGGGCATCGCCTATCAGCGTGTCCTGCTGCCCGGAGAGGCCGACGCCCTGGTGACGGGTCAGGTCACGACCGTACGGGGACTGGTGCACCCGCTCAGCCAGATCGGACATCTTCGTACGCCGGCCGCGCTGCACGCCGCGCTCGGGCTGGGCTTCTCCGTGACCGCCGACAACGGGTCACCCCAGCTCGCCTTCGACCCCGCGTCTCCGACGATCGAGGTGCTGCGGTTCGCCGGCGTACGCGATGTCGACCTGATCGTGCCGATCGCCGCGGACGTCACGCTGCAGACGGGTTCGTCGATCCCACCCAAGGTCCGCCAGCTCGGCCGACCGTGGACCGGAGGCGGCGTCGCGCCCGGATCGAACGAGGACACCCTGATCGAGGAGTTCGAGATCCTGGCGGCGGTCGGGCAGGAGGTGCCCCATCTCGCGGAGATCTGGCGCTTCGACGCCGACGGCAACGCCGAGCATGTGGCCACGCACAATGCCCGGACCGGACTGTGGTCGAACTCGACGATCGCGGCAGGCCAGGTGGGATCAGCGGCACCGAATGGCCACTTCGCTGTCCTCGGGGACGGCACCCGCTTCCCGGTGGTGCCGCTCAACGACCGCGAGGTCGTGCTGGTCGATCGCAGCGGAACGGTACGTGAAGGCTTCACGGTCGGCGATGACGGCGTCGGCCGCCGGGTGGTCCCGATCGGTGAGGTGACCCGCTACCTCGGTGTCGTCACCGTCGGGCAGTGGCGAGGGGTCACGGTGAAGGTGCTGCAGCGAGCAGCCGGGCAGTCGCTCGTCGACTACATCGACGACTCCCCCGTCACCGCCGCTGAGCTCGGCTTCCGCCAGCTCGGCCAGGGACAGTGGCAGCAGCGGTGGGTGCTCGACAGCGAGCTCGAGTCCGTCGGGTCGTGGGAACGCGAGTACCCGCGGTTCGCCGAGCCGACCTCGATCCGCCCCGTGGCACCGGCCCCGGTCGGCGCGCAGGACCCGGCGGCGCCGACCTCAACCCCGGATGTCGTCCCCGACGGAATCGGCATCCGCGCCTGAGCCGGCGATTCGGTCGACCTCAACGTCGGTGGCTTCGGCGTCGGCGGGTTCGGCGTCGGCGGCTTCGGCGTCAATGACCTCTTCGGCCCGGGAGCGCCGCAGGTTCACCGCCACCAGCGCGCCGATGACCGCGACCACCGCCACCAGCAGCACCACGAAGCCGACCGGAGAGAGCCGGTACACCACGACCAGTGCATTGAGCGTGACGGCACCGACGGTGGCGTACACGAAGGCCCACACGACACATCCCACGGTGACCGCCGGCAGGTAGCGCCGTAGTGACATCCTCGAGGCGCCAGCGGCCGCGTTGACCATGGTCTGGATACCAATGGTGAGGAACGAGACCGTCACCACCGGGGCACCCCAGCGCGCGACCAGCTGCTCGGCCCGGCGATACCCGGGCGTCTCGAAAAGTCGGGAGAGCCGGGTCCGGCCCGCCCCGTGCCGAGCTGCCCGGGCGATCCAGTAGGTGCCGTTGGCTCGCGCCATCACGATCACGAAGAGCGCGGCGACGGCAAGGGGGAACGGCCAACTGGAGAAGAAGCTCATGTCCCCACCACTGTACGAGTCAGCACCAGGCCGCCGAGGGCAAGTGCCGTGCAACCGATCGGGACGACCAGGCCGTACGTGATCGCGTACCGTCGGCGGTCGTGGCGCCACAGCGTGGTCACTTCGAAGGCGGCCGTGCTCCAGGTGGTGTAGCTGCCACAGAAGCCGACGCCGAGCGCGAGCATCCAGACCTCCGGAAGCCCTGCTCCGGTGAGGATGCCGAGCAACAGCGACCCGGACAGGTTGATCACGGTGGTGCCCCAGGGCCAGGCCGTCCGGTGCCAGTTCTGGACCAGCCGGTCAACCAGATAACGAGTCGGTGCCCCGACCAGGGCGCCGAGCACCACCCACCAGGCCTGGGGGCCGACCCCGACCAGCATGGCGATGCCAGGCACGACGACGGCCAGCGCAGCACCGCCGAGGATGCGGCGCACGCCACCCTGGTCCGCCCCGGTCCCGGCAGTGGGTCCCGTTTCGCCGACCCGCCCGGCGAGGAACCAACCCAGGCCCGCCGCCGCGACCGCACCCGCCATGGTGAGCACGCCGTACGCGATCGCGACACCCACGTGCCCACCGCCGGCCAGGGTGGCCGTACCCACCGCAAAGGTCGACATCGTGGTGAAGCCACCCAGCACCCCGACCCCGACATACGGCCGCAGCAACGGATAGCGATCGCCGTACCGTCCGACGACGACCATCACCGCACCCATCACCAGAGCGCCGACAAGGTTGGTGATCAGGGTCGCGGCAGGAAGCTGCCCTGCCGAGGGCGGCCACCACACCTCGAGCAGGTGCCGCAGTGAGGCACCGACGACGCCACCGAGCGCGATCGCCGGCAACAGCAGCGGGTGGGTACGGGTTTCAGCCCGCTGGGCGGGGACGGCAAGATCGACATCGGGATCGAGGGATTCGCCGTCCACGGACACACCCGCACCCTAGCGGTGCCGCAGAGAGGCCTCGACCAGCTCCACCGCCGCCACCGCATTGCGGCCGTCCAGGCCGGTTGTCGGCACCGGCCCTCCGGAACGCACTGCAGCCAGGAACGCCATGTCCTGCCGATGGAGCGAACCGCCCGACACCACCGGGTCGTGGGTCCAGTTGTGCCCGTCCACCCGGACCGAGCGCGGATCGTCGTCGGTGACCAGTTCGAGTTCGTCGGTCGACAGATCGACCAGCGCCGTGCCGCGGGAGCCGAAGATCTCCACACCGGCAAGACAACTGCGCGCGCTGGCACGATGGATCAGCCAGTGGTTCTCGACCTGTGCCAGAGTGCCGCCGGAGAGCTCCAGGCTGGCCGTCACCACGTCCCAGGTGGTGGTGAACACCCGACGTCCCTGCGCGCTGACCGCGGTGACGGACTGCCCGGTGAGCCACAGCAGCAGGTCGAGGTCGTGCACCCCGAGGAAGCCCACCACTGACACCCGTCCACCCAGGCGTTCACCACTGGTGACGAGGTTGGAGCGATGGATCCGCACGTAGTGCAGTTCCCCGAGCACACCGTCCACGATGCGGCGCCGGAGTTCGCGCAACCGTTCGTCGAATCGCAGCAGGTGCCCCACCATCAGGCGGTTTCGTCCGGCATCGGCAGCAATGATGCGGTCACACTCCTGGGTGGTGCCCGCCAGCGGTTTCTCCACCAGCACGTACTTCTCGGCCTCCAAGGCCTGGATCGCATCCGCGACGTGCAGGTGATCGGGCAGGGTGATCACCACGGCGTCGCAGTCATTGACCACCTCGTCCAGCGTGGTGACCACCGGGATCCCCAACTCAGCAGCGGCCACCTCGCGTGCACCCGAATCGGTCTCGACACCGACCAGTTCGAGATCGGCCCGGCTCGACATCGTCCGGGCATGCAACCGCCCCATCATGCCCATACCGACGATGGCCACCCTCATGGTTCACCTCGCTGTCGTCACCGCCATGGTGTCCGGACCGCCATGGTGTCATGGACTCGAACGCCCACCGGCGAGAACCCCGTGACGATCAAGGACGGAGCACCCAACCCGCTCCGTCATTCCCGGCGTCCTTGTCCCAGACCTTGCCGTCCACAGGATTGACCCAGACACTCCCAACCGAAGCAGGAATCCCGGGCGACGTCGGATCACCGGGACCTGAATGCTCCAGCACCAAGGACTGCCCCACGACCGTCGAGGGCCATTCATACGGGGTGTCCACGGTCTGCATCATGTTGTGATCGACCTGGCTGTGGGCAGCCGTGACGGCCGAGCGGATCCCGATGACGAGCGCATCCGATGAGGATGTCCACATCACGTTGCCTCGGATCCTCAGCAGGGCAAGGTTCTCTCGGGACACCAGGTTGATGCCGGCGCGTTTGGCCGGGTTGGTGTTGCGCCCACAGTCATCGATGGTGTTGTCATCAATCACGAGGGTGCTCGGAGCAGGGCTGGCGGGTTCCTTGACGAAGCTCTTCTGGATCTGGATGGCCGGACCGGTGAAACCCGCGAAACGGTTGCCCCGGATCGTTGCGTCGCGGACGCACCCCAGCACCAGGCCCACCGTTCCTCGTACGGCGGCCGTCGGCACGGCGTAGGTGAAGGTGTTGTCGACGACAGCGAGGTTGGTGACCTGGTTCTGCACCTGGACGCTCACGTCGAGGAAGCCGTAGTCGTACGGATAGGCATCGAAGGCGCCGAGGCCACCTTGGACGAACTGGTTGCCACTGATCGTGACATCCTTCATCGACTGCCCTGCCCAGCACCACACAGCGAGGGCACGGTTGACGTTCTGGACGACGTTGTCGGTCACGACGAGGTTCGCCATGTCGGTCACGGTGGCGACGACGTTGAGTCCCAGATTCAGGTTCTTCATCAGGTTGTTGCTCGCCACCGCGTTGCACGAGTGGATCTCCAGCCCGGTGCCGTAACCGCCGCTGACACCGAGTTCCGGTTGAACGAAGGTGTTGCCGGTCATCACGGCACCGTCCGACTGGACGTACACGACGCTGTGGTCGTTCTGGTGGGTGTTGCCAGCCACGCCGGCCCCGAAGGTGTCGACCAGACAGTTGGTGATCCGGACGTTGCGGAATGTCTGAGGCTTGGCGTTGCTGCCGAACATGAAGCATTGGCGGCCCGGGTTGTTCACCACAGTCACGTGGTCGACGACGATGTTGCTGCCGCGATACATCGCGATCGCAGCATTCTTGGCCTTGGGCTGCCCGGCCGCGACATCCAGCTGCAGGTTGTTGGCTCCGTTGCCGTCAAACTTGAGGTGGCGGTACGAGGCGTTGTCGACGCGGTCCGCCGGCAGACTGCTGGCCTGGAAGATGAAGTTGTAGCCCGGCTTGAGGGTCGCGTTCAGTCCGTCGGCAGCCTTCAACACCGTCGCGTCCCCATCGCCGATGATGTGGACGTCGCTACGAGCAGTGATGAAGTGGTGGCTCCCGACGGCAGAGGGGTCGCCCACGGTGTCGCGCAAGAGATAGGTGGCGGCTGCGAGGTACAGCGTGCCGCCACCGCCGGCCCACAGACCGTCAACGGCAGCGCGGATCGCCGGAGCATCGTCGGTGACCCCGTCGCCGACCGCCCCGAACCACTGCCCGGCGACAGTCTGTCCTCCGAAGGTTCCGACCGTACGACCGTCACCGCCGAACACACGATGGAGGCCGGCCTCGACCGTCCCGTGCACGGTCAGCGTCGCGCCGTCGCCCGGCTCCAGGACGGCGCCACGATCCGCCACCACTGTCAGGGTGCGCGGGACGGTGACGTCCGAGCCCAGCGGGTAGCGGCCACGGGGAAAGTAGAGCGTCGACCCCGCCGGCACGTCGCTGAATGGCTGACCGCAGCGCCGCGGCGGCATCGTGGCCCGGCGACACGCCGACCGCTGTGACGTCGATCCAGTCGACCGTCGTCCGCTGCCGCCGGCCGGCTGGAGGCGCGGCGACGGCGGTGCCTCCCTGCGGCAGCAGAACAGCGGCGCCAGTTCCTGCTGCCACTCCAGCCATGCCGAACAGTCGACGTCGGCTGGCAACAACGCGCGAGGAGCCAGTGGTGGGTTGAGTCATGTCGGGGATCCTTCCGATCCCGCCGCCGGAGCAACAGCGCTTCCGAAACAACAGCGGTGTTGCACACAGTGCAACCCCTTGCCGACCAGGCGCAACTCGCGTCCAGCATCCCGAGCCCATTGATGACTAGAACTGCCAAACCAAACTCTAGTAACAGCACTGCCGAATAGGCACGATCGCACGCCGGCGGCGACAGGGGCTGTCAGGGTCACACGTCTGACCAGGCCCGCACCCCTGAGCACTCCGGGCTAACGTCAGACCCATGACGTCATTGGAGAGTTGGGCCGCAGCGACGCACACGGCCGAGGACCTCGACGGCCGTACGCTCACTTTTCCCACCTACCGCAAGGGGTCTGGGCCTGGTGTGATCGTGATCCACGAGGTGCCGGGGATCATTCCCGAGGTGATCGCCTTCGCCGAGGAGGTGGTGGACGCCGGCTTCACCGTCGTGATGCCCGAGTTGTTCGGCCGTGCCGGGGCGCCGGCGAGCGTGGCTCGGACCGCACAGGTGGCGGTGCAAGTCTGCGTTCGCCGGGAGTTCACCAAACTTGCCACCGGCCGGACCTCACCAGTCGTCGGTTGGCTGCGGGATCTGGCGCGCGAGCTGCACGATGAGCTCGGCGGGCCGGGCGTGGGCGCCCTCGGCATGTGCTTCACCGGCGGATTTGCGCTGGCGATGATGGTCGATCCGTCGGTGACGGCTCCGGTGCTGTGCCAGCCCTCGACGCCCTTCCCCCTCGGACACAAACGTGGCGCCGATGTGAACCTGTCACCCGCGGACCTGGCCGTGGTACGGGAACGGGTCGCGAGCGGTTGTCAGGTGTTGGGCCTACGCTATGCCGCGGACCCAGTGACCGGCACCCGCTTCGACACTCTTGCCGCCGAACTCGGGGATTCCTTCCTGCGTGTGGAATTCGAGGGACGTGGCCACAGCACGGTCACCGTGCAGCGACAACAGGTCGGCGTCGATCGCGTCCTGGCGTTCTTCACCGAGAAGTTGATCATCCCCAGTAGTGCCGACTGAGGCTGGGTGCTGGCGCAGAGGGTGATCGGTGCGGCAAGAATGGGTGCATGTCCGAGTACACCTCTGCCACCGGTTCGTCACGCTCAGCCCGGGACCAGGCGGCGCTCCGGACGATCAGTTGTCCCGCAGGATCCGTGGTGGGACTCATCGACGGGTCGGTGCTGCGCGCCCGCGGGATCCGCTACGCCCGCGCCGAACGGTTTGCCGCACCGGTGGCCGAGCCGGAGTCGTCGGCCCCGATCGATGCCCTGACCCCGGCACCGGCGTGTGTCCAGCCGATCGATCCGCTGGGCATCCTGCGCGTCGACGGTCTGGCCGGGCTGGAGTTGTCCGAGGACTGCCTACGGGTTTCGGTGACCGCCCCGGCCGAAGCACAGCCCGGCGACGACCTCCCTGTCCTGGTGTGGATCCATGGTGGCGCGTACCGCAACGGCGCCGCAGACTCACCGCTCTACGACCCGGCTCCGCTGGTCGCCGAGCAACGCGTCATCGTGGTCGGGGTCGGCTATCGCCTCGGAGCCTTGGGCTACCTCCCCGGAGGTGATCGCCCGGCCAATCTGGGTTTGCTCGACCAACGGGAGGCGCTGCGCTGGGTCCGCCGCAACATCGCCTCCTTCGGCGGCTCGCCCGACTGCGTGACGGTGGTCGGCGAGTCCGCCGGAGCGGATGCGGCCGCGCACCTGATGATCACCGAGGGCGTGGTGGTGCCGGGTGAGCAGTTGCTGCATCGGGTCATCCTGCAGAGTGCGCCCTTCGGCACGACGCGTGGCCGGGATCGCCTGTCCTCCTTGGATCCGCTCGGCGTGATGTTGCCCGGGGAGGGCGCGCTGGAGGACCTCGTGAGCGTCGATGCCCAGGTGCTGGGCGAGGGCCGCCGCGCCGGGATCGCCGGGCTGATGTCGTACGGGGTCCGGTACGGCCAGGACCCGCTGCCGCCGGCCGCCGAGGCACTGGCCGCCTGGCGACGGATCGCCCCGTACGTGGATGTGCTGGCCGGCACGAACACCCGGGAGGCCGCGCTGTACCAGGACGCACCCCCGTACCAGAAGCTCGCTGCGGTCCCCGTGATCGGCCCAGCGGCGCTGGAGGCCATCATCAGATCCCTGACCTCGTTGGTGTTCACCGGCCCGACGGCGGCCTTCGTACGGCGGCACCAGCAGGCGGGCGGGCGGGGCCGGCGATTCCTGTTCACCTGGGGTGCCCCCGGGAATCGGCTCGCGGCCTGCCACGCCGGAGAGTTGCCCTTCCTGTTCGCGGCCGAGCCCTGGGGGCCGAGCTCGCTGCTGGACGGCTCGTCCGTGGCCGAGGTCGACCGACTGGGCCGCGGGATGCGTGCCATGTGGGCCGGCTTTGCCCGCACCGGGGTCGCCGACGACACCCCGGCACGCGAGCTGCTGCACCTGGTCGCCTGACCCCAGGTCGGATCGGCGCCCCTTGACACCGATGCCCGTCCTGCCGTGGATGAGAACGGCACGACGCCGGCACTCGGAGCTTCTAATCTCGTAGCCATGACGACCACGCACACACCGGATTCTGCCCTGGCAACCCTGGTCGAAGGAGCCAGACGGGCACAGGCCGGGCTTCCTCGCCGCGACCACACCACGGTCGATGAGCGCACCGCGCTCGCCCAGGGCCAGAGCCCCTATGCAGCTGTCGTGGGATGCTCGGACTCCCGGGTTCCGATGGAGTACGCCTTCGATGCCGGGTACGGCGACCTTTTCGCGATCCGTACCGCCGGGCACGTCCTCGGCGAATCCGTGCTCGGCACCATCGAGTTCGCCGTGGCGGAGCTGAAGGTCCCACTGGTGCTGGTCCTCGGCCACACCTCCTGCGGCGCGGTGACAGCGGCCAGCCGCACCCTGGACACCGGCGAGGTACCCGGGGCCCACCTGACCTCCCTGGTCGAACGCATCCTGCCCTCGGTGATTGCCTCGAACCGCAGTGGCGGGACCACGATCAACCAGGCCGTCGCCGAGCACACCCGCCGCACCGTCGCCCAGCTGCGGGATCTGTCGCCGCTGCTGAAGGACGCCGAAACCGCCGGTCGGCTCAGGATCCTCGGTGCCGTCTACGACCTCGGCACCGGGGCTGTCACCGTGCTGGACCAGCCTGCGTCGCCGACGACCTGAGAAGGCTGACCTCACCGGGAACTGCGGTCACTGCGCTGCGAGGCTGTCCGGCTCCTGGCGAGACGATGGAGCAGTGGTGTCGGTCTCGGGGATCCGGCGGGTGTCGACGACTTCGTGGGCGATGTCGCGAAGTTTCCTGTTGTGGGTCTGGGACAAACGGCGTAACAGCTCGAACGCGTGCTTGTCGCTCATCTGGTAGCGCTCCATCAAGATGCCCTGTGCTTGGCCGATCAACTTGCGCGTGTCCAGCGCAGCTTGCATGTTCTCCCGGTGGTGCGCGACCTGGATGGCCAGAGCGGCATGCCTGCCGAAGATGTGGGTCACGGCAATGTCCTCGTCGCTGAATTCACGGCGCTGTTCGGTGAACAGGGTGAGCACCCCCACCCGCCGGCCGTTCCCGGCGGTCAGTTCGACACCGAGCAGATGGTGCAGTCCGAGCTCGTGGACCGCTGTCGACCATTCGGGCCATCTCTGGTCCCAGCGGAGATCCACGATCAGGGCTTGACGGCTCCACCGACCGTCCCAGTACGGACCGTCGTAGGGCAGCCTGATCACCAGATCGCAGATCTGGCTGGTCGCGGCGATCGTCTGCGCGTCCCGTTGCCCCTGGAACAACACGATGCCCGCATGGTCGGCATCGACCTCGGCAGCGGCCATCGCGACGACCTGCTCAGCTGTTTCGGCGAGGTCGCCAGCACGGAACACTTCCTCGGCCATCTGCGCCATCACTGCGGCAGAAACATCACCCTGATCCATGAATCCTCCATCGGCGCATCATCGCATCGGCCGCAGCGACGTTGCCTTGAGCCTAGCGCTCGTCAGCGTCGGTCACGGATTGGTCACAGATGCTGGCGAGTGTGAAGGTCGTCCGCGCCCGCGGGGTACCAGCACCGCAGGCCCCTCGAACCGCCTGGGAGGTTCGAGAGGCCAGGTCGCGCTGGTTAAGCAGTCAGCCTGCGCGACCGCTCCCCGCACAGCTCGACCACCGTGAGGGCCCCTGACCCGGGGATCCAGGCGTCGTGATCGTGCTGCGCGCTCGCGCCGCCGGGCTACTGTCGGGAGATGGCGACCTACCCGCTCTCGGCCAAGGGCATCCTGATCCATGACCGTGCCGTCCTGCTCGGCCTCAATGATCGTGACGAGTGGGAACTTCCCGGCGGCCGGCCTGAGCCGGGCGAGACGCTTCGCGAGGCTGTCGAGCGCGAGCTCCAGGAGGAGACTGGACTGGTCGTGACCGCCGGGCGGTCCGTCGACACGTGGATCTTCGAGGTGATCCCGGGTGCCGAGGTGGTCGTCGCCGCGTTCGAGTGCTTTCTTGCCGGAGATGCTCCGGCCACGCTGCTGACCTCGATCGAGCATGCTGAGGTGCGGTTCCATCCACTGGATACGCTCGGGTCGCTCCGCCTCCCGGACGGCTACCGGGACGCCATTCGCCTGGTGGCCGAGACCTGAGGGCGAATCTGTTGGGACGACAGACCCGCCCGTGAGAGACTGGGCGCCAGCGGCGCAGCCCAGCGCCCAGCCCGTACGGGGCCCCAGCCTTCGTACCCACGGTGAAGGGGAGCAGATCCTCGGGACACTTTCGTCGTACCCGTCGACGCGCACGGTGCTGGGGACCCGCGGCGCGAGCGAGGTGGACGACCCCCATGACCAGGGATCGGGATTTCAAGGACCTCGTCCGGCAACGGATGAGCCGGACCGGCGAGAACTACACCCGGGCGCGCACAGCCCTGCTGGCACAGGAACCTCCGGCCCCTCCCGGGTTCTCCACTGCCGCGCACGAACAACAGGTGATCGTTGACCGCTGGTTCCGCAACGGCCGGTTGACCGCGATCCCCGCGCGCCGCAAGGTGCGGGCCGCGGTACTACTGGAAGTGTTGTCCGGTTTCGAGCCGCATCGCGACTACGCCGAACGCGAGGTCAGCACCCATCTCGCCGAGATCCACGAGGACTTTGCCTATCTGCGCCGGGAACTGGTGAGCCTGGGCTACCTGGTCCGTGACACCCGGCACTACCGGGTCTGCCCGGTCCCGCCGCGGCGAGATCGTCGTACGGCGGCCGAACTCCCTGCCTGGGAACGATTCTGGTTACCGGCCTTCGCCCGCGGACTGCGAGTGGAGGCGGCCCGATGAGCACTCTGCCGGAGCGCCACCGGACAGCGCAGCTCCTCAGTGAGCTGACCCGCCCGGCCAGTGCTCTGGTCGTGGCACACCTCCCCGCACGGCCGGGCGCCACGATCTCGAGCGCACAGCTGCAGCAACGCACTTCGCTACCGGGCAAGGAGTTCTGGGTCACGGTCGGACGCCTGGTCGAGGTCGGCGTGGTACGGCGTACCGCGAACGGTCTGGCTCTCGACCGTGACCAGCTCGACGGTGCGGTGACCGCACTGGTGGCCGACAGCCCCCTGACCGCGATCCTGCCGCACCATCCCCGGCTCGAATCGTTCTGCCGCTGGGGAAGGGTGGTACGTGCTCCCGTCGAACCGGAACTGGTCGACGAACTGTACGCCGCACTCGCAGAGCTGTTTCAACCCGGCGAGACCCTCACCGAGAGCGAGGTGAACGCGCGCATCGTGAGTGTCCACGATGATCCGGCGGAAGTGCGCCGCGGCCTGGTCGACCGGGGGCTGTTGCACCGCAACCCAGGCACGGCGCTCTACCGCCGCCCGTGATCCTCTGGTGCCACGATTGGAGTCTCGAGCTTCCCACACGGACCGACCTCGGCCTCGACGACATCGCCGGGCTGCAGGAAGGTCCCGGAGGCCGAGCCCACCCCTGCGGGCGTGCCGGTGAGGATGACGTCGCCCGGCTCAAGAGTCATCAGCCGGGAGCTGTACGAGATCAGCTCGGCCACCGAATGGATCATGTCGGCCGTCGAGGCCTCCTGCCGTCGCACCCCGTTCACCGCAAGGGTGAGCGGCAGGTCCTGGGGGTCACCCACCTCGCCCGCCGTCACGAGGTACGGACCGAGAGGAGCCGATCCGTCGAGCCACTTCCCTTCCAGCCAAGCGAAGAAGCCGGTCTGCGGTTCGCCGTCGTCGGGGATGCCGTGCACCAGACGGCGGGCCGACAGATCATTGGAGGTGGTGTAGCCGAACACGTGGTCCAGTGCGTCGGCGATGCCGACCTCGCGCGCCGGGGTGCCGATCACCACGGCGAGCTCCACCTCCCAGTCGAACTGGTCAGTGATGGCAGGCAGCGCCACGGGCTCCTGGTGGCCGGCAACACTGGTGCTCGGCTTGAGGAACAGCCGCGGCATGGCGGCCGCCCGGTCCCGGCGCTTCATGCCGCTCTCGGCGATGTGGTCCTGATAGTTCGCGGCGACGCCGATCACCTTGCCAGGACGCAGGATCGGCGCCAACACCCGTACGTCAGTCAGGAGGCGAGGGCTCCCATCAGGTGAGGTTGCGCCCTCACCGCCGGCGACGACGGCCGACAGGTCACCCGTCCCCGCCGGGACGACCGAATCGCCGTCCAGTCTTCCGTGGCGGACGACCGTTCCGTCGAGGTAGGTCAACCACTTCATCATCCAGCTCCTCAGTGTTTCGCGTTCGCGGGCAGGGCTGCAGACGCTCCCAGGCGATCCATAATCCCTGCTTCTGGATCGCGTCCTGGTACTCGGCTCGCATCGTGTCCCCACCCTGACTCCGCCAGGCCGCGACGACGTCGTCCCACGAGGACAGCTCCTTGCGGCCGGTGATGATGTCGGCGGCCGCAGACTGCATGGTGCGCGTCAGCGTCGCAGTCTTCGACAGCGCCGTCTCGGAGAACACGCCCACCACCGGTGACGGCGTGCCGTCCTTGAGCAGTGCCACCTCGGCGTTGTACTGGTCGTCCACCACTTCTCGGTAGGCCGAGAACTGCACCTGCGGCCGGAAGCTCGGATACCAGGTGCCCCAGACGTCCTTCTTGCCCTGATCGGTCTGCTGCGGCGCACCGTTGGCCATCGTCCAATGGGTGCCCTTGATGCCGTACGACTGCGCCGTCGCTTCCTCGCTGCCGAAGGGTGCGGCCATCCGGTCGAGGATCCGCAGCACTTCCTTCACCCGTTCCGGAGTCCCCTTCTTCACAGCCGTCATCGAGTACATGCCGGGCCCGATGTAGGAGGCGGCCGTCCCGCCGCCGTCCCACTTGGGCGGGGCGAACCAACTGATGTCAGCGCTGGGGATGTTGGCGGAGGTGAGAGCCTTGTGTCCTGCCCACGCTCCCTGCAGCACCAGGCCTGTCACCACTCCGGTGTGCAACCAGTCAGATCCGAGGCTGTCCGAGGAGGCGTACGAGTCGGGGTGGAACAGCCCCTCCGACCACATCGTGCGCATGATGCCGAGCGCCTGCTTGTACTGCTCGGTCTCGTAGTCCTTGGTGAACACACCCCCTTCCTGCTTCCAGTCATTGGGGGCGCCCGTGCACTGGCAGAGGTAGGCCAGCACCCAGTCCGGGAAGGTGAGGGCAAACTGCTTCTTGGACTTGTCGGTCAGCCCCCGATACATCTCCAGCAGTTCGTCGCCACTCTTCGGCTGCGTTGGTAGGCCCTTCGCCTTCAACAGGTCCATGCGTGCGGTGCCGACCCACATCAGCGAGGACTGCTGGAGCGGAATGGCGTAGATCGAGTTGTTGAAGACCGTCGAGCGCCAGCTGTTGGTCGGGATGTTCGCCAGGCCGGGATAGTCCTTCACCCGGTCGCCGGCCAGATGTTCGCTCAGATCGGCGAACTTGCTCTCCAACAGCTTCGGCAGCTGCGGTGCTCCGGTGGGCAGAATCTGCATCGCATCCGGCAGGTCGTCACCGGCGATGATGGTGGCCACCTTGGCCTGGTAGGTGTCGACCGTCGTGCCCTGGGGCTTCCAGTTGGCGCCGAGCCGCTTGATCAACTCAACCCAGTACGGATTGCTGGCGTCCATCGCGATCGTCTTGTTGATGATGGAGAGCGTCGTGAAGTCGCCACCGGAACCGGCGGGGCCGGTGAAGAATGGCTGCGGCTCCTCCGGGTAGCTGTAGAACCCCGGCTCGGCACCGTAGTCGGTGGCCGGCAGGTCAGGCTTGAGCAGTTCGGCCGGGATGAACCGCGGCAGCTCGATCGTTCCGGCGGTCGCCTCACCGCCCGGTGTCCCTCCTTGTGCGTTGCAGGCACCCAGCGCGCTCACGGCAAGTGTCGAGACAGCAACACTCGCCAGCAGCTGACGACGGGTGAATGAGTGAGTCATGGGAGTCTCCTGGTGGTCCGGCGGTCACGATCGAGGGTCCGCGGCCGGGCCTGGGCGAGGACGGTCGTCGTGCCACGACGCAACGACGACAGGTCCCCAGCGTGCCCGGTCTGCAACGCGGTCCTTGGCAAGTTCTAACGCATTTCTCAGGCGGACACAATTAGTTTCATGGTGAGACACGCAGATCGATGCCACTGGGCGACGATTCCGGAGACGATACACTTCGTCGCCAGACACGAAACAGAAGGAGTGGGGATGACCGACGAGTCCGACGACGATCAGTACGTCATCAAGCCCATCGCCAAGGCCCTGCGCCTGCTCGACACGATCGGCGCGGCTGCACGCCCGTTGACCCTCGCGGAAGCGAGCGTTCAGTCCGGGCTGCCGAAGAGCACCGCCTTCAAGTACATCCGGACCCTGCTGCGCGCCGGCTACCTGAGTCACGACCCGATCGACGACCGGTACGGCATCGGCCCCCAGATCGAGCGACTGGCCGAGTCTGCTGACCGCACCGCTGCACTGCGACGTTCGGCCAGGCCCTTCATGGAGGAACTGCGAGAGCGCTTCAACGAGACCGTGAACCTGGGCATCCTCGACGGGAACGACGTGGTGTACCTCGAGATGATCCACAGCACCCACCGCCTACGCCTGCATGCCGTGCCCGGCGGCCACTACGCCGCCTATGCCACCGGGCTGGGCAAGGCCTTGCTCGCTTTCCTCCCGGAGGGACAGTGGACGTCGCACGTCCCGGCGACCCTGACCGCCGTCACTCCGACGACCATCACCGACCGCGACGCCCTGGGCGCCGAGCTTGCCGCCATCCGGAGGCGTGGCCACGCCCTCGACCGGGGCGAGAGCGACGAGTACGTCTCCTGCGTCGCCGCTCCGGTGCTCGATGCGAACGGCCGCGCGATCGCCGCGATCAGCGTCTCCGGACTCAACCAGCGCGTTGAACCGCAGTTCGATGCGATTGCCGCGGCCGTGGTGACGACGGCAGCGTCCATCGCGTCCGCCCACACTGCCGCAACAGCCACCACAGAAGGAGCCTGATCACTCATGTCCACCCAGATCCGTGTCGGCGTCATCGGTGTCGGCGTGATGGGAGCCGGGTACGCCCAGGTGCTCCAACGGCACCCACAGGTGACCGTCACCGGTGTCGCCGCCCGCCGTCCCGAACGTGCCTCGGCTGCCGCCGCCAACCTCCCGGAGGCAACGGCCTTCACCTCCTGGCAGGAGATGATCAACTCCGGCACGGTCGATGCGATCTGCATCGCCACCCCCGACCATCTCCACACCGCGATCATGCTGGCGGCCGCCGAGGCCGGCCTGCACATCGCCTGCGAGAAGCCGTTCACGACCTCGCTGGCCGAGGCACACCAGGCCCGGTCCGCGATCGAGGCCGCCGGCGTCACGGCGATGACCCTGTTCAACCACCGTTGGATCCCTGCCTACGCCCAGGCCAAGCAGGCCATCCAGGCAGGGAGCATCGGCGAACCGATCATGATCTCGGCCCGCAAGAACGACCGGATCCACGTCCCCACAGAGATGTTGTCCTGGGCGGACAGCACCACCTCGGCCTGGTTCCTGTCGAGCCACGACATCGATCTCGCCTGCTGGTTCGCCGACGACCGCATCACACACGTGAGCACCAACGCCGTGCGGGGCGTCCTGGACGCGCGCGGTGTCGACACCTACGACGGCATCCAGATCCAGGCCCGGTTCGCACGCTCCGGCATCGCCACCTTCGAATCGTGCTGGATCCAGCCGAACACCTTCCCCACCATGGTCGACTCCTACGTCCAGGTGATCGGCACCGAGGGCGTCATCCAGCTTGATCGGCAGGCCGAGCAGATCACCCTCACCACGGGCGAGACCCACACCCATCCCCGCAACCTGATCAACATCGATCTCCACGGCGTTCCTTCCGGCTCGGCACCAGCGACCCTGTACCACTGGGTCGACTGCATCCTCGAACAGCGGCAACCCGTTGTGGACCTGGAAAGTTCCATCCACGTGACGGCCATTCTTGATGCCGCCCACCGTGCCATCGACAGCTCGAGCGAAGTCGCTGTGCCCAGCTGACGTTTCTTGCACAGAAACCCGTTGTGTCAGTGTGAGAAACTGTGATAGGTCTTCTCACATGCAGACATCGTCGTCATCGTCCTCCGTTCCTCGCCGAGCGCTGCTCGGCGCCGTTGCTGCGGCACCCACGTTGGCTCTCCTCGGCACCGCTCCGGCGGCCATGGCCGAGGCCCAGCCCCTCGGCCTGCCGCGACCGCCGGCCGGCGGTTTGCCACAGGCTCAGATCTTCGAGCCCAAGACACCCTTCGACCGGTCGTTCTACGCGGACCGGACCTGGTTCGTCTGGAGCAGCCAGATCCCCGAGCCCTACCCGGGCTTCGCCGGCGCCGTCTACTTCCCGGCGTTCCGGGACCCGAACCGGGAGCACACAGCGGAGTGGTTCCGGGAGAACCATCCGACCTGGGTGATCTACCAGGCCGACCGCGTCACGCCCGCCTACACCTATCTCTACGACTGGGGCGGCTACTGCAACGTCGACGTCTCGAACCCTGAGGTGCGTGAGTTCTACTTCGACACCTACATCCAGCCCTGGATCGACAAGGGCTACACGATGATCGGCCTCGACAATGTCGGCTGGGCCAATGCCCGCTACGAACGCCAAGGCCGGTAGGACGAGGACGGCAACTGGGTGCAGATGTTCAGTGGCCAGGTCATCGATCCGCTGCACACAGCCTGGGTCGTCGACTGGGTGCGGTGGGTGGTTGATCGTGCCCACGCCCAGGGCGTCGCTGTCGCCGCGAACATCGGCATCACTGCGATCGAGGCCTACATGCTCGATCCGGTGGTCCGGCAGGCAATCATCGATCTCGGCGACGCCGTCGACCTCTTCCTCGACGAGGCCGGCGCCACCGCGGCGCGAGCGATCAACATCACCGATGGCGCCTGGCGTGCCAAGTTCGACCTCATCCGAGCGCTGCCGGAGGACAAGGCGTACGTGAGCATCAACCAGATGACCGAACGGAAACTTGTCGATGCCAGCGACGCCCAGATCGACTGGGCCATCGCGAACTTCCTGCTGGTACGCAACTCCGCGAGCATGTTCACCCTGTGCGGCCTGCAGGAGTACGCCGTCCTCATCGAGCATCCCAAGCTGGAGATCGAGGTCGGCACCGCCATCGGTGCCCCGGAGGAGCAGAGCTCCGGTGCCTGGGTTCGCCGCTACCGCAGGGGTTTCGTCGCCGTCAACCCGTCGTCGACGGCATCGGTGACAGTCACTCTCCCAGCAGGCGACTGGCACACCTTCGACGGCACCATCCTCAGCGGCAGTGTCACCCTCACCCCCATGACGGGCCTGACGCTGACCCGTGGAACCCAGGTTCCACGGCGCTGAGCACTTTTTCGTACCGACGGCAAGGGACAGCGACCGATCCGGTCGCCGTCTCCGCCTGGTACGTGAGAGGTCCGGAATCGGTCCAGCCGCAACGCTCGTAGAACCGGCGTGCGCGAGAGTTTCCAGCCACCACGGCCAACCAGGCCGTACGGTGACCGGCCTCGCGGACCTCGACCTCGGCCCGTCCCAGCAGTTCGCCGGCGATGCCGGTCCCCCGAGCCGTCGCTGCGACGTACACCTGTTCGACCTCGTCGCCGATGACCACCACGAAGCCGACAACGCCGCCAGCGTCCTCGGCCACCCAGGTCTGCCCGAGCCTGTCGGCCACCCGTGGCGGGAAGGTCTCGTACGTACGGTGGCGCAGCAGTGCATCCGGAACGTGACCGAGGTGCCCGTCGCGCCATCCGGCGTGCCAGATCCGTGCCACCGTGTCGATGTCGGCCAGCTCGGCGGGTCGGATGACGGTCATGTCCGGGCGGCGGAACTGCGGAACGAGGCAGCAGTCCGTTCCAGCTCCGCGGTGTAGTCGGTCCACCAGCTCTCGTTGCCGACGAGGTCCCGGTCGCTTCCGGCGCGGCCGTCGATGAGTTCCCGCAGCACCTGCAGCTGGCCGGCATGCATTGCGGTGTCCTTGAGCACGCGCATCAGCAGTGCCCCGCTGGTGGTGCGGCGTTGGGCGACCGGCCACCACGGCACCTCCGCCGGTGCCGACAGCCCGAGATGGTCGAGCGTCTCGTCCGCGTGGGTCGTCGCCTCCTCGTACAGCTGCAGGATCTGTTCGCGGCTCTCGTCCGCAGTCGCCCACATGTCAGCGTTCGGCTCTGCAACGGCCAGCCAGGGCAGGTTCTGCGGGAAGGGCCGTCCCAGGCAGGCACCGAGGTACCCGGCCTCGATGCCGATGAGGTGCTTCACCACACCGAGCAGATTGGTTCCGGTCGGCGTCATCGGGCGACGGATGTCGTAATCGTCCAGCCCCTCCAGCGCAGAGGTGACCGCAGCACGGACGACGCGCAGGTAGCCGAGTCCGTCCTCGGTGATCGGTGTACTGGACACGTGACCAGCCTGCCATGCAGGGGACCGGACACAGCAAGGCCAACCCGATTCAGTGTGCCGGTAGTGTGCGAACGTGAGATCCGAGCCGACGGGAGCGCTGAGCATCGGTGTCGACATCGGCGGCACCAAGGTGGCAGCCGGCGTGGTCGACGAGTCCGGTCGCATCGTCGCCCGCGAGCGACGGGCGACACCGTCCTCGAGTCCGGACGCCGTGGAGAACACCATCGTCGAGGTGGTCACCGAGCTGCGCCGCGACCGGCGTATCGCCTCGGTCGGCATCGGCGCCGCAGGCTGGGTCGACACCGACCAGTCCGTGATCAACTTCTCGCCCCATCTGGCCTGGCGCGACGAACCCATCAAGGCTGCCCTGGAGCACCGGATCGACCTCCCTCTGCTCGTCGACAACGATGCCAATGCCGCCGCCTGGGCGGAGTACCGCTTCGGTGCCGGGCAGCACGCCAAGGTGATGGTCTGCATCACCCTGGGCACCGGGATCGGCGGCGCCCTCGTCGTGAATGGGCAAGTGTTCCGCGGGGCGTACGGGATGGCCGGCGAGTGGGGTCACATGACAGTGGTGCCGGGTGGGCATCGCTGTGCTTGCGGCAATCGTGGCTGTTGGGAGCAGTACGCCTCCGGCAACGCGCTCGTCCGCGAGGCGCGTGAACTCGCCCTGTCCTCCTCGCCCCAGGCTCAGCGACTCATCGAGTCCTCCGGCCGCCCACCCGGCCTGCTCACCGGCCCTGATGTGACGGCCGCGGCAATCGCCGGGGACCCGACCTCGATCGAACTGGTCGCCGACGTCGGCCGCTGGCTCGGGGAGGGCATCGCGAACCTGGCGGCCGCCCTCGACCCGGACCTCGTGGTGATCGGCGGCGGACTGAGTGAAGCCGGCGCACTGCTGCTCGATCCCGCACAGGCAGCGTTCGACCGTACGTTGACCGGCCGGGGCTTCCGCCCACCGGCACGGCTCGGGCTCGCCGCTTTCCGCAACGACGCCGGACTGATCGGGGCAGCCGACCTGGCTCGTCATTCGTTGAGCGAGCCCCCGGGCCGGATCGGGTTCTGGCCGCGACGCCGCCGGGCTCGTCGGCACGCACGCCAGGTGCGACAAGCACGAGCAGCCACGCCCGAGGCGGCGAAGGTGCCGCTGTTGTGGCGCTCCGGCCGTACGGCGGGCCGAGGACGCACCTCGGACGTCAATGTGGACTGACCTGATCCCGGTCGGGCCGGAGGTCCTGGCCATCCTGGTCGTGACGGCCCTGGCAGCAGGCTGGGTCGACGCTGTGGTGGGCGGGGGCGGCCTGATCCAGTTGCCGGCGTTGCTGATCGGCCTGCCGTCGGCCACGCCGACACCGGCGGTGCTCGGCACCAACAAGATCGCCTCGGCCGCCGGCACCTTGATGTCGAGCCTGACCTATGCGCGCCGGATCAGGCCGGACTGGCGGGTCCTCGTCCCCCTGGTGATCGCCGCCTTCGCAGGTTCGACGGCCGGATCGTCACTGGCCCGGCTGATCCCGAAGGCCTACCTGACCCCGATCGTGTTGGCGGCCCTCGTTGCCGTCGGTACGTACACGCTGCTCAAACCTTCCCTCGGACAGCAGCACCGTCCGCATCCTCACGGAGCAAGCCAGCTCCTGCGGACTGCTGGCCTCGGGGCCGGCGTCGGCCTGTACGACGGGCTGCTCGGTCCGGGCACCGGGTCATTCTTCGTGATCGGGCTGGTTGTCCTGCTCGGGTACGGATTTCTGCAGTCGAGCGCCCTGGCCAAGGTGGCCAACCTGGTGACCAATGTGGCCTCGCTCATCGTGTTCGGTGTGCACGGCGACCTGATCTGGACCGTCGGCCTCGCGATGGCGGTCGCCAACCTGGTCGGCGGTCTCGTCGGTGCACGGATGGCCCTGCGCCACGGAAACTCCTTCATCCGTGTGGTGTTCCTGGGCGTGATCGGATTGTTGGTGGTCAAGCTCGGCTACGACACGGTGCTGCAGTTCCTCGGACCGGGCTGAGGCCCCGGGTCCCGCTGGTGCCGACATCGCTGACCCCACGGTGAGTAGCGTTGGTTCGCTGCCCGGCGTGAGCTACTTCATGGTCGTTCCCGAGCGGGACGAGGCGTGTTCCAGTTGTTCCTCCGCAGCCGACAGCATCGGCAACCTGCGGCAGCTCCACGCCCGCAACACCACTCTGGTCGCGGTGTCCCGTGCTCCGTACGAGAAGCTCGCCTCGTTCCGCGAGCGCATGGGGTGGAGCTTTCCGTGGTTCTCCTCGTACGACTCCGACTTCAACTACGACTACCTCGCCACCATCGATCACCGGGTCACCCCACCAATGGTGCACTTCCGCAGCCCGGAGGAGTTGCAGGCGGCCGGGTTTCCCTTGGCCGACAACCTGGACGGTGAGTGGCCAGGGATCAGCGTGTTCCTGGAGGTCGAGGGAGAGGTGTTCCACACCTACTCGACCTACGGCCGGGGCATCGAGTCGTTCCACTACCTCATTCCGTACCTGGATCTGACCGCGCTCGGACGGCAGGAGGACTGGGAAGAGCCGCGCGGCCGGGCCGAACCGCTTGACATGCAGGTGGGGCGCTCCCGAATGCGGCTGCTGGACAAGGAGAACTGACGGTCCGCCACGACCCGGCGTGCCCCACTAGACTTGCCGAGGACGGAAGTGGAGCGATGACTGGGACTCGGTGGTGGCCAACCATCCGCGAGATCGCGGAAGACGTCCGGACGAACCTTGTCGCGGGCGATGCTGACCATGCCCTGCGGATGCTGATCGACGGCATCAACCATCTGCCAGCCATCGAAGCCGAGGACCGGCTGGACGAGGCTCTTGACGAACCGGACACGACCGGGGATCCACGCTGGGACGCGCTACTGGCGGCTGCGGTCCGCTACCGACTTCACACGATGGGCGTCAGGCCGCCTTCGTGGACGTACAAGGAGCCACTCGAGAAGTTCTGGTGGCCGACAGCCACCTGGGATTCTGCGGCGTACAACGACCTGGCCCACACCCCTGCCGAGTTGCTGCGACTTGGGATCTTCCTCGACGAGCGAGCGTTCACCACAGCATGATGGGCGGCGGGCGAGACCTCGACCGGGCCGACCTGATGGGTCTCCTCGAGGAACTGGGCGCGATCCTCCACGCCCAGGACGTGGAAGCAATCATCTATGTCGTCGGCGGGGCGGCCATGGCCCTCGAGTACGAGTCCCGGCGTGTCACCCGTGATGTTGACGCCGCCGTCCGTCGTGATCGTGACGATGTCCAGCGCGCGGTCGAGGTGATCGCCGAACGGCACAGCTTGGATCCGCAGTGGTTCAACACCACCGCCACGGCGTTCATGACGAACGAGCCGGACGATGAAGCCACAGAGATCAACCTGCCCGGTCTCCGTGTCGTCGTTGCGTCGCCAGAGCACCTGATCGCGATGAAGTTGCGCGCGATGCGAGCGCGCGATGTCGCCGACCTGGACTTCCTGTTCCGTCTTCTCGGACTCACCGACCCCCAGCAGGCCGTTGACATCCACAACAAGCTGTTCGACGAGAGCTACATCGGCAACAGCGATCCACAGGAGATCCTGTTCGCCGCTCGTGACGTCTTCCGGAGAGCCGAGGCGATGGGTTTCCCCATTGAGCGGGGTCCTCGCCCGACCAACAAGGGCTGACTCATCCGGCCTCCTGCGAGGATCTGGTTCCCTCCGGAGCAGCCTGGCCCACGTCGGTCCACACCTCGGTGAGTTCGCTGATGCGCCCGTGGGCCGCGGTGACGAAGCTGGCGACCTGGAAGTGCGCCAGGGCTCCGTCGACGTAACCGGTGACGTGGCATCGTGCCACGGCCCGATCCCTTGTGCCGACAAGATCCTCCACCACCAGATGGTCGAAGCCGGGGTACTCGGCGTTGAGTCGTACCCAACCGTCGGCGTCGAACTCCTCACCGGTGTGGACGTAGCGACACCTGAAGTCGTCGTGCAGCAAGGGACGGAGCTCGTCCCAGGCCTGGGCGTCGATCAGTTCACACAGTCTGGACAGCAGGCGAGTGGCATCCATGCTCCACCGTAACGCGATGCCGGCGCCTTGTCAGGCCTCGATCTGCTGTCCGGCGAACAGCTCGGTGAAGCGTCCGCCACGGTGCAGCAGCGCGTCGAAGGTGCCGACCTCGACGATCCGGCCGTGGTCGAAGACGTGGATGCGGTCCATCGCCTTCAGGGTCCAAGCACGATGGGAGACCACGATCGTGATGTGATCGGCACGGCACCGGTACAGCTCCTCGAACACGGCCCGCTCCGCCTCGGCATCGATCGCACTGGTCGGCTCGTCGAGGATCCACACCGGGGCCTGTCGTAGCTGGATCCTGGCCAGGGCAAGGCGTTGCCACTGCCCACCCGACATTCCGACCCCACCCCACTGCTGACCGAGTTGAGTGTCGAGACCTGTCGGCCATTGCCGTACGAAATCAGCGGCGGACGCTGCGTGGAGCGCCCGCCAGACCTGTTCGTCGCTCACCTCTCCCGGCGTACCGAGGGCGACGGTCTCGCGGCAGGTGAACTCGTACCGGCCGAACTCCTGGGTCAGCAATCCGAAGCAGGAAAGGCGTTCCGGCTCATCCAGTTCGTTGATGTCGTCGCCGTCGAGCCGGATCGTGCCACGGCCGAGCCCGACGATTCCGAGCAAGGTGTTGACGGTCGTGGTCTTGCCCGCGCCGTTGACACCGACGAAGGCGACCATCTCGCCACGCCGTGCCGTGAAACTGACGCCGTCCAGCGCCGGCCTCTCGGCACCTGGATAAGTCACGGCAAGGTCGTTGGCCTCGACACTCCCGATCGTCCTGCTGGCCGTCCGCGCGACGGCGGCGGGCAAGGAGGCCAGCACCCGGTCGTACAGCTGAGCCTTGGGTGCGGCCGTCACGAGCTGACCGAAAGCGTTGCCACAGGCACGAATCGCATGAAGTCCCGAGATGATGCCGGCAATCGCCGCCGCGGCCCCTGCTGCGTTCGGTGTCGCCAGGACCATCGTCAGCAACGCTCCGGCCAGGAGGACCGCTGTGGCTGCGGCGCACGCCAGCTCCATCCGTGTTCCGAAACGGGTGAGCCCGTCCAGCACCTCCAGAAACTCCTTCCGCGCCGCAGTCACCAGCCGGGCAACCTTGTGCCCGGACTGCAGCGTGGCGAGCTCGGTCCCGGTTCGCTGCTGCAGCAGTTGTTCGGTCAGGTAGCTCGCTCGACGACTCGCTCGCGCCAGCTTCGGCAGACCCGCGAGTTCAACCCTGGCAATGATGGTGAAGGCCACCACCGTCGGCAGCAACGCCGCAGCCACGAAGATCCCCGAGACAGGATTGATCACGGCGATCGACAGGCACAGGCTGGTCGCGGTGACCACGGTCGCCAGCAGCTGCAACGTCTGGGCGGGGATCATCCCGAGTCCGGGGTTGCCTGTGGCGAGCTCTGCTCCGGCCAGGTCCGCCACGAACTCCGGGTCGGCCAACTGGCTGGGAGCGGCCCGCCCGGCCGCCTCGGCGAGCTGGGTCCGGTACCGATGGGTCAGCCGTAGCCCCAGGCGTTGCGAGCACTGCCACGCCACCTGGCCGATCGGAAAGGCAGCACCCACGACCGCGGTGAGTGCCAGCAGCGGACCGATCACGGCCTCGGCGGAGGTGACCAGTGACAGCAGGACGATGTTGATCAGCATCACCTGGACGGCGGGCAGCAGGGCCTGGGCTCCATGCAGACCGACCGCGGCGAGCAACCAGGCACGATGCCAACGCCAGGAGTCCCCCAGGCCGCGCGCGGCACAGCGGAACGTCAGACGTAACGAGGACATCGATGACACCTTGGACATGGGCTGAGTGCCTTTCGGGGCTGAGCGTCTTTCACACAGTGGACAGGTGAGTTGGGCATGCTCGCGCCATGGCGCTCGGGCGATCCAGAAACATCGCCGAGCACGATCTGTGGTGCGACAGCCCTGTCCAAGTGCATTGACGTCCCCGTGGGACCCAGCGGCAGATGGCATCGGTACTGGTGGGGCTGACGCTACCGCGTCTCGTTCGGACAGGGAAGGACCGGACGGACAAGGACCGGGCGACCGTCGAAAAGGTTGACTCGACCCGGTCGGACCGACATCGGTGGCGGGTTCCAGGTGCCCGCTGTCGAGCCCTGACGTCAACGAGCCGAACTCGGCATATCACATCCGGTACGGATCGATATCACATCTGACACATCGCGTTGTAGCGCGTACTAACAACACCTGACCGAGCACGCCACCCCTTGACGCCTCACTTGTTTTTTGCAAGCATCGAGGCCACCGGCCCCCCAGAGAACGGAACCGGCATGACCTGGATGTCCGTGAACCTGCCCGTCACCGACCTGGACCGAGCGAAGGCGTTCTACACCGCGCTCGGCTTCACCCTCAACCCGCTCTTCACCGACCACAATGCCGCCTGCATCGTCGTCGAGGAGGAGCACAACGCGTTCATGCTGCTCACCCGCGAGTTCTTCCAGACCTTCACTGACAAGCCGATCGGCGATCCGTCCACCACCGTGTCGGTGGCGACGGCGATCTTCTGTCCCGACCGCGAGTCAGTCGACACGACGATGGCGGCAGGCCTGGCCGCCGGCGGCTCCGAGGAGCGTCCGGCGACTGACCTGGGGTTCATGTACCAGCGTCAGCTCACCGACCCCGACGGCAACATCCTCGAGTTCGGCTACATGGATCCGACGGCGGCCGAGCAAGGGCCTGACGCCGTCGTGGACCAGCAGGCCTGAACCGATGGGCGCGCGTGACTACGGACAGTACTGCGGCGTCACGCGCGCTCTCGAGCTGGTGGGCGAACGGTGGGCCCTGCTCATCGTGCGCGACCTGCTCGTCGGCCCCCGTCGCTACGGCGAGCTTGCTGCCGGGCTCCCCCGCATCCCGACCAACATCCTGGCGACACGGTTGAAAGAGCTCCAGGCGGAGGGGGTCATTCGCCGGGTGCCCCGCTCACGCATCATCGTCTACGAGTTGACGCCGTACGGGCACGAGTTGGAACCGGTGGTGCTTGCACTCGGCGCATGGGGCTTCAAGGCGATGGGCGACCCCCGCGAGGACCAGGTCATCACTCCTGACTCGATGACCATGGCACTGCGCACCGCCTTCCGGTCTGAGGTGGCCATGACCGTGCCACCCACCGCGTACGCGGCTCACTTCGGCCCGGCCGAACTTCTCATTCAGGTGGACGGTCCGCTGTTGACGGTGGCGCCTGGTGACGGTCCTGCCGATCTCACCTTCGCCGCCGGCCCCGGCATCCGTCAGGTGATCGCCGGCACGCTCGCTCCGGAACGCGCGATCACCACCGGAGTGGTCACGGTACTGGACGGGGACGGCGATCTTCTCGACCGGTTCGCCTCCACGTTCCACCTGGCGGCCTGACCTCACTGGAAGTCGCGGGACCCCAGTCCCACCCGCAGAACCTCCGCGATCGCGGGATCCACGTCCTGCAAGGAGGACAGCTTCTCGGCCACCAGGTTGGTCGCCCCGTCCTGGCGCTCCACGATGCCCCGGACGACCAAGGCGTTGTTGTCGCGCGCCAGCCTCCGGTGACGCTGCCACACCGTCCCCATCACCACCACGTTGAGCATCCCGGTCTCGTCCTCCAGGTTGAGGAAGGTCACCCCACCGGCGGTCCCCGGTCGCTGTCGATGGGTGACGACACCGGCCGCGTGCACCCGGCGGCCTGCCTCGGTCGCGACCGTTTCGGCGACCGAGCGGAGACCGTACGACTGGAGCAACCCACGGACATGTTCCAGCGGATGCGAATCGACTGTGATCGCGGTGGCCCACAGATCGGCGTGCAAGGTCTCGACCGTGTCCATCCCGGGTAGCTGGGGCGGCGCCACGATCGGGGTCGACCCGACCAGCTGGTCCTGCGACTCGACGAATCCCGCCTCCCACAAGGCTTGTCGGCGGTCCATCCCGAAGCCGTCACAGGCACCTGCGGTGGCCAGTGCCTCCAGCTGGGCAGCCGTCAGACCGGCGCGTCGGGACAGGTCGACCAGATCGGTGAACGGCGCCTCCTCCCGGGCAGCGACGATGCGCTGCGCCACCGCGAGACCGATGCCGCGGACCTCGTCGAGGCCCAGCCGACAGGCCCAACCGGTGTCGCGACGATGCGTCAGGGTCGGATCAGGCGAGTCCGGGTCCCATTCAGTGGGCTGATGGTGCGTCTGTAGGCATCCGTTCAGCCCACCAGGGCGAGGATCTCCGAGAAGTTCCAGTCCGGCTTGGGATCCTGAGCGTTGCACATCGGGACGCAGTACCGTCACGCCGTGGCGCCGTGCATCCGCCACCAGCGACTGTGGGGAGTAGAAGCCCATCGGTTGGGCGCGCAGCAGCCCTGCCAGGAACGCCGCCGGGTAGTGCAGCTTGAACCACGAGCTGGCGTACACCAGCAGTGCGAACGACAACGCGTGGCTCTCGGCAAAACCGAAGCTGGCGAAGGACTGGATCTGGGAGTAGATCCGCTCAGCCACCTCACCGGTCAATCCCCGTTTCGCCATGCCGGCGAAGAGCTTGTCGTGGATCTTGTCGATCCGTTCCAGCCCTCGCTTGGAGCCCATCGCACGACGCAGCTGGTCAGCGTCATCCACCGAGCATTCACCGACAGCCATCGCCATCTGCATCAGCTGCTCCTGGAACAGCGGTACTCCAAGAGTGCGTCGAAGCGGTTTCACCAGGTCCTCATGGACGTACGTCACGTCCTCCTTGCCTGTGGCGCGGCGGATGTAGGGATGCACGGCACCGCCCTGGATCGGGCCCGGACGAATCAGCGCGATCTCGATCGCCAGGTCGTAGAACTTGCGCGGCCTGAGGCGCGGGAGAGTCCCCACCTGGGCGCGGCTCTCCACCTGGAACACCCCAATGGAGTCGGCGCGGCACAACATGTCGTAGACCGCCGGCTCCTCCTTCGGCAGACTCTGCAGTGTCCATTCCTCACCGAGGAACTCGCGCACCATGGTGATCGTGTGGTCAAGGGCTCCCAGCATTCCCAGGCCCAGCAGGTCGAACTTCACCAAACCCATGTAGGCGCAAGAATCCTTGTCCCACTGGAGAACCGTCCGCTTGTCCATCCTGGCCCGCTCGATGGGCACCACCTCACCGATCGGCTGTTCGGTGAGGACCATTCCTCCGGAGTGGATGCCCAGGTGCCGTGGCGCCTTCAGGAACTGTTGGGCCAGCTCGAGCACCGGCAGCGGGACGTCATGGTCGGACTCCTCGTCCGTCGAGTGAGGTCGAGACGGGTCTCCGGTTGATCCGACCAGGCTGGAGGCCCAGCCGTCGATCTGTTTGGACCAGGCGTCCTGTTGTCCCGGCGAGTGCCCCAATGCCTTGGCTGCGTCCCGCACTGCCATCCGAGGCCGATAGGTGATCACGTTGGCCACCTGGGCGGCATTGCGACGACCGTACCGTTCGTACACCCACTGGATCACCTCTTCCCGCCGGTCGGAGTCGAAGTCGATGTCGATGTCGGGTTCGTCCTGACGATTCACCGAGATGAACCGCTCGAACGGCAGGTCGTAGTACACCGAGTCGATCGCGGTCACTCCCAGGGCGTAGCAGACGGCCGAGCTGGCTGCCGATCCCCTGCCCTGGCAGAGGATCCTCTTCTCCTTGGCAAAGGCGACGATGTCGTGGACGATCACGAAGTAGCCGGCGAAATCCTTGTCACAGATGATCTTCAGCTCGTGCTCGATCCGGTCCCGCGCCTTCGTCTCATGCTCCTGTCCGGCGTAGTAGGTCTGGAATCCCTGCTCCACCAGGACCTTCAGCCAACTCGCTGCCGTATGTCCCGGTGGGATGCCGTGCTTGGGAAGCTTCGGCTGGGCGGCTTTCAGGTTGAAGGCGAGCTCCTCGGCCAGGGGAACGGTCCGCGCGACCGCGCCCTCGTACCGGGCGAACCTCGTCGCCATCTCCTCCCCCGACCGCAGACAGGCCCCACCCCAGGGCGGGAGCCATCCGTCCATCTCGGACAGGCTGCGTCGGGCCCGTACCGCCGCCATTGCGTCGGCAAGCCGATGCTCGGCCGGCGTCGCATGATGCACGTTGTTGGTGGCGACCAGCGGCAGGCCGTGATCGGCAGCCAGCATGGCGAGAGCATCGTTCTCCTCGTGGTCACAGGGAAGTCCGTGGTCGATGAGTTCCACGTACACGTTGTCGATCCCGAACATCCCCGTCAACCGGTCCAGCGCGAGCGCAGCCGCTTCCCGACCACCGGAGCGGAGCGCCTGCCGCACCCAGCCCTTACGACATCCGGTGAGTACCACCCAGTGACCACGTCCACGGTCGACCAACTCATCCAGGTCGTACGCCGGACGCCCCTTCTCGTCGCCACGCAGGTGGGCTTCGGTCATCGCCGCAGAGAGTCGGTGATAGCCCTCCACCCCGCGCCCCAGGACCAGCAGATGGCTCCCCTCCGGGTCAGCCACCCCGTTCTGGGGGCCGGGGAGGCCGAGAGACAGCTCAGCCCCGTACACCGTTCGGAAATTCTGTTCTGCAAGGGTCATCGCGGTCTCGGCGAACAGTGGCGCACCGGGAAAACCGTCATGGTCGGTCAGGGCCAGTCCGTGCAACCCGAGCCGAATCGCCTGCTCCACCAAGAGATCCGGACCACTGGCGCCGTCAAGGAAGCTGTAGTGGCTGTGACAGTGCAGTTCCGCGTACGGCGTCACCGGCCCGGCGGGCGGTCGAACCTCCTCCCTCGCGACGTAGCGGTGCCGCTGTCGGCTGACCGGGCCCGGATCATGAGCGACACCCGGACGCCCCCGCCGTTCGACCGCTCGCGTCGGCCCGGACAGTCGGCGTTCCATCTCCCGCCACGAGATCGGCGGGTTGTTCCACCCCATCACCATCCCCGTCCATGACCGCGCTGTGCGAACACCTTGTGCAGCGCCGAAACTTCCTCGTAGAATCGAACACATGTTCTGCTTTGTCAATCCGGGCGATCCCCAGCCACCCACCCGAACGATGCTGCAAGTCGCAGCCGGCGACGCTTCCGCGCACACTGGGCCACGACGACGCGCCAGAGGAGGAACCGTGCAGATGACACCCTTGCGGCATTCCAAGGCGGTCGAGGAGATCGGCTACGACCGCGCCACCAACACCTTGCGGGTCCGGTTCCGGCAGGGCGGCCTGTACGACTACTTCGCTGTCCCTGTGGAGATTCACGAAGGTTTGCTCACCTCCGAGCCTCCGTGGTCCGAGTGGCGCGACAGAGTCCAGATGCATCCCTTCCAACGACTGGAATGACACCGTTCAGTCGTAGCCGGCCTCCGTGCACCAGCCGACACCTTCGGCGTACCGCAGCAACCAGGCCTGGCCGACGGCATCGACCACCTGACACCGTGCCACCAGTCCCCCCGATCCCCCTTCCCACCAACTCTCGTCGACAGGCCAGGGCCCGGCCCAGTTCAGCACCGACTGCCACGCCCCACCCCGGAAGGCGCCCTGCGGAGGCGTCTGCCGAAACTGGGCCGGCTCTCCGGTCAGCACACCCCGTTCGGTGAGGCGTACCAGCTGTCCGGTCGCGTCCGCGACCTCCGCCGCCCACGGTACGGGGAACACCCGCGTCGGTGCAGGACCGGGCATGCTGCCGGGCCAGGGCGGACCAACAGGACGCAGCCCGACTCCACGATCGCCCCACGGCACCCAGGCCTGCCGGTCCGCGGGCCCGCGGCCGCCCTGCCGAACCGGACGCACCACCGCCTCGTAGCCCAGCATCGCCTGTACCTTGGCGATCCCGCGCTCCACCCGCTCGTCGGATCCGCTGCCCCACAAGGCGTCGGCATGGTCGGCCGAGGGCTCGACCGTGCCGGGGGTGAACCGCACCCGCACCACCGGACCGTCGAGCAGTCCGGTCCGCGTCGCACCCTGCAACTGCCAGTGAACCCGGTCGACCAGGTCGGTGGGGCCGAACCATGAGGTGTGGGCCCACGTACGTGCGAATGAGGTTCCCCGATCGGTCTCGACCTCCACCTCGACGAGGGTGCAGACACACTGGTCATCGGCAAGACCGGCCACGAACCGTTCCGCTGTCCGGCGAACACTGAAACAGACGGTCTCGATGGAAGCCAGGCCCGGCTCGAAGATCTCGTGACAGGCTCTCTCAGGCGGCGGAGTCCGAGGCACGACACCCGGCCCCGCTCCACCGTGCAGCAGCCGGTGCAGCCGAGCCCCGTACGGCCCGAATCTCGCCGCCACTCCCGCACCCGGGATCGCAGCGAACTCCCTCAACCGCCGCAACCCGAGTCGCTGCAGCAGACTGACCAGCTCCGCCGCCGCCATGCCATCGCGGCCGGAGCCATCCGCACCGGATCCAGCAGCGAGCACCTCGACCGGCAATTCGCCGAGAAAAGCAGCCGATTCGCCGGGCGGAATGACCAGATGTTCCTGGATCCCCACCTGCCGGGCAGCATGTTCGGCCGTGAAGACCTCATCGGCGACACCGATCCGAACGTCCCACAGGCCGTGCTCGACCAATCGCTCCAGGAAGATCGCTGCCGCCTGCTCCTCACCGCCGTAGAAGTGGCCCGGCGAGGGCAACGCCACCACCCCGGGCCGCAATGGCATCACTCCGGGCCGCAGTTCCTCGACCACAGCCAACACCGGCTCGAACAACTGGGCCTCCAGATCGGGATTGGCCGGCACCAACACCACGGTGGGACAGCGCCCCTGGGCGTCCCGACGCCGCATTCCCCGCCGTACGCCGTCGGCCCGCGCTGCCGCACTGCAGGCCAGCACCCGATTGGCGTGCAGCACGGCGAGCGGGACGTCACGACCGTGACCACCGTCCAGCGCCGCCGCCGTGGCCGGCCAGTCCGGGCACCAGATGACCATCGTGCGGTTCTGCGAAGGGGGGACGACCCCCCTTGAACCCCCCGATACGGGCGCAGACCCGCCACTCGAAGGGGGGACGACCCCCCTTGAACCCCCCGGTACGGGCGCAGACCCGGTGTTCATCCCGTCTCCCGCACCACAGCGAGACGGGAGACCTTCTGCAACTCCTGCGCCTCACGGATCGGAGCCTCCTCCGCAGGCAGCCAGAGTGAGGCCGTACGGTCCGGAGCCCCTGTCCGGCGACAGACCACGGTCACCCGGCGGGACCGCAGCCTGCCGTGCCCGACGTCCGCCCCGTACCACTCTGGTCGCTCAAGGCTCAGCCGGGCCTCACACCCCGGCCATTCTCCCTGCACCAGCAGGGTGGCACTGCGCCGGCGGAGCCGGCCGGCAAGTTTGCTCGCTGTGGCCGGCCGCACCACGGCGGTCGGCCGCAGCCAGATCGCCGGCACCACGTCGACCAGCGCCGCCACCGCCTCCAGCCACAGATCGCCAGGATCCGGGACGACGATCGTACGGTCGAGGTCCAGACCTGCCTCGGCGGCTGCCTCCACCCCGAGGTCGGCGACCCCCACCACGGCCACCCATGCCCCCGTACGCGAAGGGGCCGCCAGTAGAGCGAGCACCAGGCTGGTGTCGTCGACCCGATAACTGCCGCCGGTCCGCAGCTGGACCAGACCGGCCAGCTCGGGGGGCATCGTCAGCGGGATCCTCGGCGCTCCGGACACCTGCTCCATCCGGGTGCGCAGGGCAGCGATCGCCTCGCCCTGAGCGAGCCCAGCCGGAAGCGAGGTGACAGCCACACCCCATAATCGAACGAATGTTCGACCCAGTCAATCCGTGCGTCGGTGACACCTTTGGTCGCGGTGGCAACACTGACAAGGTGCCAGCCGCCCGCCTCCCCCTGACCCGGCTCCACGGCTTTCTCGGGCAGCTGCTGCGCTTCACCTGGATCGAACTGCAGTGCTGCAGCTTCGCGATCGTCGTGTTCGCAGGGCTGGCCGTCACCAGCGTGCTGTGGAAAGCGTTCGACATCCCCGTTGCTCGGTACGACGTCCTCCTCATCCTTGTCGTCCTTGCCCAGGTGCTCTTTCTGGCGTTCCGGTTGGAGACCTGGCGAGAACTGCTGGTCATCTGCGTCTTCCACCTGCTCGGCCTCGGCCTGGAAGTCTTCAAGGTGGCTGTCGGATCGTGGCGCTATCCCGATCCGGGCTGGGCGACCGTGGCCGGGGTCCCGTTGTTCGCCGGGTTCATGTACGCCAGTGTCGGTTCCTACATCTGCCAGGCCTTCCGCCGTTTTGACCTGCGCGTCACTCGCTACCACTGGTTGCCGGTCGGAGTGCTCGCCGTGCTCGCCTATGCGAACTTCTTCACCCACCACTGGTGGCCCGACGTACGGGTGTGGCTCGCCTTCGGATTCCTGCTCACCACGTTGCGCAGCCGGGTCTGGTTCACCGTCGGGGTACAGCGCTACTGGATGCCGGTGTGGCTGTCCTTCCTGTTGATCGGCTTCTTCCTCTGGGTCGCCGAGAACGCGGGTACCTTCCTCGATGCATGGCGCTACCCCCACCAGGAACAGGGATGGGCAATGGTGCACACCGGCAAGCTCGGCTCGTGGGCCCTGCTGGTCGCTCTGAGCTTCGTCCTCGTCGCGGCTGTGAAGGCCCAGGAGGGCCGGCTGTACGGGGCCGGCGAGCCACGGATCGCCCCGACCGTCACTCCCGACCCCGAACCGGATTAGGATCCGGCGGATGGATCCCCACCCCACGGCATCCGTCCCGCCCGGCCCTCGGACCGACGTGACGCCTCCGGACACTGCGCTCGCCCAGCAGGCAGCCGTGCAGAGTCTGGGCAACTGGATCGGCGGAGTGCCGATCAACCTCGGCAAGTCCTACAAGGTCGTGGCGATCTCCGCAGTGGTGGCCCTGGTCGCGCTGGCGGCGACCGTCGGCAGCGTGCTGGCCGGCGGCGTGGGAGGTGTCATCGCCGCGATCCTGCTCGGGCTGGTCACCTTTGTCGCCGGCGCGATCTCGATCGCCAGCCTGGTCGACACCGTACGAACCAGCGGACGCCCGGCCCATGTGTACGAACGCGGCATGGCGCTCCCGGACGGCAAGGGCTGGTACGTCGTGGCGTGGATGACCGGGCGGATCGAGCCCGGAGGGGCAAGTTACACACCGGACGGAATCCTCGTCGGCGAGGCGATCACCTGGACCATCGGGAATCTCGGCACCGACGACTACAACTCCATGATCGAACCCGATGCAGGCCTCACCGCCCTCTACCAGCACGCCTTGGCGCAGATCGCGGTGTACCAGCGCGACACCACGGTCAATGACCTGCGCGCCGGTCGTACGGTGACCTTCGGCGACCTGACGCTGGGACCTGACCAGTATCGAGGCTCTCAGAGTGCCGGCGCCTGGGCCACGGCCTCCCGCGTGTGGTGGTCGCCCGAAGACGCCCAGCTCGTCGTCGAACAGATCACCCCCAACGGCCCCATGTCCCAGCCGGTCACCGGCACCGCCGACTCCGTACCGAACCTTGCCCTCGTCATTGAGGTCATGCGGGCCATGACGGGGAACTCGCTGCGCTGACCGCGGTCCCTGAGAACGACAAAGGCCCCACGGTCTCATCGACCGTGGGGCCTCAGCTGCGCACCCGGAGAGACTCGAACTCCCAACCTTCTGATCTGGAGTCTGACGCCCAGGTGATCGACCTCGGCGCGTACCGGCTGGCGGTGGCGTCATGAACGCCCAGGACGTCGAGCGGCTGCG
>Ga0164243_10000516_pt1 | contig 72153 bp, 59 predicted proteins | sample OricompcompostOP_FD_108781 | JGI IMG/M metagenome (GOLD analysis project Ga0164243, IMG submission 108781) | Organic Plus compost microbial communities from Emeryville, California, USA - Original compost - Organic plus compost (OP) | ecosystem: Engineered > Solid waste > Mixed feedstock >... | reverse complement strand
GTTGGTGACGCTGGTGCCGCAGGAGGCCGGCATGCTCAACGCCACGATCCGCGAGAACCTGCTGTTCGCCCGCCCCGACGCCACCACCGAGGAGCTGCGGGCCGTGCTCGCCGCCCTCGCCCTGGACACGCTCGTCGCCGAGCTCCCGGACGGACTCGACACGGAGGTCGGCGAGCGCGGGTACCAGCTCTCCGGGGGCGAGCGGCAGCGCCTCGCACTGGCCCGCGGCCTGCTGACCCCGAGCCCCGTGCTCGTCCTCGACGAGGTCACCAGCTCGCTCGACTGGGCGACCGGGCGGGTCGTCCAGGAGGCGATCGCCACCTCGACCGTCGAACGGACGGTGATCGTCGTCAGCCACCGGCTCGGTGGGCTCGCGGACCCCGACCGCGTCGTGGTCATGCGCGACGGCCGGGTCGTCGAGGCCGGCACGCACGGGTCGCTGCGCGCGTCCGACGGCGAGTACGCCCGCCTGCTGCGCGCGCGGGACGAGGACCTGGCCGCGGAGCGCGCGTGAGCGTCAGGCTCTCGGCCGCGATCATGGCGCATCCGTCCCGACTCGGCGCCGCCGCCCGGCTCCGTGAGACGCTCGCCGATCTGGCGCCGGAGGTGATCGTCGATCCCGATCCGGACGGCCCACCGTCGCCGGCCCGCACCGCGGTGCGGGCCTGGGCCGCCGCCGCCCCGGACGCCACCCACCACCTCGTACTGCAGGACGACGCCCGACCGGCGGCCGGCTTCGCGGCGGCGGTCCGGGCGGCGGTGGCGGCGCGGCCGGACGACGCGCTCTGCCTGTTCACCGAATGGGCGTCGCTGACCTCGTACGCCGTCCGCCTGGCCGCGGCCCGCGGCGAGGGGTGGGCTCGCGTCTGCGACCCGTACACGCCGACGGTGGCCCTCGTCCTCCCCGCCCGCGCGGCGCGGGCCGTGGCGGACGCGACGCCGTCGGTGCCGCAGGACGACGTGCTCGTGACCGAGGTGCGGCACGGGCTGGGCCTCGACGCGTGGGCCGTCGTGCCGAACCTGGTGGAGCACGACACGGGCCCCAGCCTCGCCGGCAACGGCCGCCAGGGGCTCCGCAGGTCGGCGTGCTTCGTCGCGGCACCGGCCGCCGTGGTCGGCGCCGCCTGCGACGCCGACCTGGTGCCATGCTTCTCCCGGTCGTTCCCGCGGCCGTTCTTCCTGGCCCGCGACGTCCCGGGCGGGTGGCGTCCGGTGCCGGTGGCCGCGGGTCTGGCGCGGCGTGGGATCGACCCGGACGGGGTGGGCCCGCGGGCGGCCCGCGCGGCCGCGCGTCTCGTGCGGCGACATCCGTCGATCCGGCCCGACCTCGCCGCCGGCATGTGGCTGACGGCCTGGCTGCTCGGCGTCGAGACCGGGCGTCCGGCCGGAGTGTACGGGCGGGTGGGGCTGGCCACACTGGGCCCGGGCCTGCTCGACCAGTACCTGCCCGCGGACGACCTGCGGGGAATGTCATCCGACCTCACGGCGTACGCGCAGGACGCGTTCGCGACGGGGGCGGCCGACCGGACGGAGGCGGCATGAGGATCACCGTCATGAGCCGGGGGCACGGGTTCGGCCATGCCGCCCGCGACCTCAAGGTGGTCGAGGCCATCCGGTCCACACGTCCGGACGTCCGGGTCGACATCGCCTCCGCCGGCAGCGGCGCCGAGTTCTACCGCGCGCGCGGCATCCCGGTCACCGACCTCGGCATCGAGGACGCCGACGACACGTCGCTGGAGGCCACGTGGCGGCTGTGGCGGTTCCTGCACGAGGACGCGCCGACCGACCTGGTGCTCGTCGACGAGTTCATGACGGTCCCCGGGTTCTGCCGCAACGTGCTGCAAGTACCCAGCGTGCTGGTCACCGACTGGTTCCACGCGGAGATCGGCCTCCCGGAGAACGACGCGTTGCTGGACGACGCCACCGAGGTCGTCGTGCCCGACTTCCCGCAGGCACACCGCACGCCGCCGGCCACCACGGCACCGGTCTGGTACAGCGGGCCGCTGGTGCGGTCGTTCCCCGAGGTCGACGCCCGCCGCGAGCTCGGCATCGCGGCGGACGCGCTGGTCGTCGTGGTGGCTCAGGGCGGCCGGCCGGACCGGCGGGCGACACTGGAGACGCAGCTGCGGGTCCTGCGCGTGTGGAACCGCAACGCCCGGCCGCACGACCGGCTCCTGCTGCTGGCGGACCCGCCGCCGGTGCGCGGGACCCCGCCGCGGACCCCGACCATCCGGTGGGTGGGCCGGACCGACCGTCCCGAGCTGTACTACCGGGCCGCCGACGTCGTGGTCGCCGACGCGTTCGGCTTCACCGTGTGCGAGCTGGTCCACAATGGAGTCCCCGCGCTGGCCGTGGTCCACGCCGACCCCGGGCACCACGTCCGCGAGGGCGTGGCGGACCGGCTGGAGCTGCTGGAGTCGACCGGCCTGCTGCTGCGCGCGACCCTGGCCGAGGACCCGGAGCATCTGTGGCGCGCGCTCACCACGCTCGCCGCCGCCCGCCCGGGACGGCCCCTGACCGGGGCCGCCTGGGGAGACCCACACGAGGTGGCCACCCGGGTCCTCGGCCATCTGGGGGCGGCGCGGTGACGCCGGTCTGGTCGTACCCGTGGGAGAACGACCTCGGCCCCGACGACCACGCGCGACTGTCCATCCTGCTCCAGATGGCGTTCCCGTGGACCAGCGGACTGTTCACCGAGGACCGCAGCTGGGGTGCCACCCGCCCGGAGCGGCGGGTCATCGGCTCCATCGGCGGCGAGATGGTCGCGCACGCCGCCGTCCTTCGCCGGTTCGTCCGGGTCGGCGACGCCGACCAGCTGGTGGGCGAGGTGGGGCTGGTCGCCGTCCATCCGGACCGGCGGCGTCGGGGCCTGGGCGGCCAGCTGGTACGCCGCGTGAACCGGGCCCTCGCCGACCTCGGCGTGCCGTTCGGCCTGCTCACCTGCGCTCCCCGGTACGCGCCGCTGGCCACCGGCGCCGGATGGCGTCCGCTCACCGGTGTGGCCCTGCGCCAGCCCACCACCGCGAGCCCGTACCGCGCCGTCGCCGCGACGGACGCCGCCGTGCTGGTGCTTCCGGTCCGCGCGGGCATCGACGGCTGGCCGCCCGGCCCGGTCCTCGACCGCAACGGCTTCGAGACCTGACCCCGGGCAAGCCCCGCCGATCTCCGAGTCCATGGCTGGGGTTTAGAGGCTGTCGAGGCCGACCTCTTGCATGCGGCCGTCTGGCCCCATGCGGAAGATTCGTGGTGGTCCCATCGCTTCGCGTGCCCGCGCGTACGCCGCTTCGCGTTCAGCCTGTTCGGCACCGGAGGGATCAGTGACGCGGAAGCTGTGAAGGTGGACCTCCTCCGCATCGACGTCATCCGGCTGAGCACGGCCTTCCAGGACGAACCCGAACAGCGCGCGGAGCGCTTCCTCGCCGAGTTCGAGTGGGTGGAACGGCAGCGGATAGGGGTCGTCGTCGCTCGGCCAGCCCGGCACGGGCTCCACCGGGTGCTCGCCGGCCCAGTAGGGCCGTTCGAACTCGTACGGCTCGCCGATGTTTTCGATGATGCCGCTGTTCGGCGACAGGCTGAGCGAGCGGATCAGCCGGCCGTCCTCCCAGACCGCGAAACACAGCCAGTCGACCACGGAGTGCATGCCGTGCATGATGATCCGCCTACCGGCACCCATCGCGAGAAGATGGTGGGGCAGCTCCGACGGCCGATCGAGCACCAGGCGGCGGTCGGTGATCAGCTCCGCCCCCGCCAGGACAGTTGCGTTGGTGACGTCGTCCGGCGGATATACGCCGTCGTCGAGCGTGGTGCCATCGTCGTCGGGCTCGACCAGGTACCCGGGATGGACCTGACGCACCAGCTCTTCGACCTCGGAGCGAGCGGCCCGGGTTGCGCCCGACAGCGCCGGGCGGATGTCGCCATCGACGAATGCCAGCAGCGCTGTCTTCGCGCCCATACGGTGATTCCTCCTGGTGGTTACCCAACTCCACGCGTCGGTGCACGACGTGAGGCGGCCTGATCCTTCAGGTTCCCTGGCGGGACGCGAAGGCAGGCGCTGGCCGTGGCCACGATTGTGGACCATCTCGATGGGCCGGTGTTACCCACCGTGCCCGCACCGGCTCTGCCAGCCGTGCTGGCGCCGCCGGCGATGTCCGCGACGTTGCGCCATGACTACCATCAGTGCTCGCGCGGACGGGCTGTGCCAACTCGACCAGGAGGACGGCCGCGGCACCCTGGCGGGAGCCGGCCGGCCCGGAGCCCGGTCGCCTACTCGACGCGGGTGCGGTGGTCCCTGTCGAGGCCGTGCAGCGGGCATGGCTGTCTCGGCTCGCGCGGGCACAACACCCACATTTCGGTCGCCGTCGTCCGATACAAGCGGTACGGCGAGGATCCCGTCACGTCGTCCCGGGTCACCGCGGTGGCGCCCCGGTCGTTGGGCCCGGGGTACACCCGCAGCCCACGATCCAGGTCGTCGCCGTGCAGTTCGCTCGCCGTCCCGACCGCGTACACGGCACGGCCGTGGTAGGGCCGGACGCTGGAGTCGAACACCACGATGCTCACGTGCGCGCGTTGAGCGAGGTTGCGTGAGTGCACAGCGGTGATTTCCGACGTCCAGTAGAACTCTCGCAGGCCGGCCGCGGCGAAGTAGACCGGGGTGGTCCAGGGCTGGCCGGCCGGATCGACCGTGCCCAATACCAGATAGCGGTTCGTATCGAGCAGGGCCCGTGCGTGCGCGGCGAGGCCGTCGGATGGCGCCGCGAGCCCGGTTTCCTGGCGATCCGGTACCGCGGTCATGAGTTGTCTCCCCTGACGATCTCGTAGGTGAGGTGGATGGCCCGCGGTGACTCGGTGACCTCCCGCTGGACCAGCCTCGCGGGGCCGGCATGGTCGAACAGGCGTGTGCCGCCGCCCAGCAGCACTGGTGACAGATGGATGCGCAGCTCGTCGACCAGCCCCGCCGCCAGGCATTGGTCGATGACGTTCGCGCCGCCCATGACGACGACGTCCTTGTCGCCCGCGGACGCTCGGGCCTGGTCGATCGCGGCCGCTACGCCACCGGTCACGAACCGGAATCGGGACGTGAGCCGGACCGTGGTGGGCGGTTCGTGGGTGACGACGAAGCAGGGCGGGGCCGCCGACTGGTTCTGGTCGTGCCCGTAGCCCACCTCGTCGTTCCAGCCGTTCGGGCCGTCCACGATGTCGTAGAGCCGCCGGCCCATCACCACCGCGCCGGTGGCCTCGAAGCTGCGCGCCAGCACCGCTTCGTCGACCGGCGAGCGGGGCTCCTCGAGCACCCACGCGTGGATCGCCTCGCCGCCGACGCCGAGGCCGTGCTCCTGGTCCACGCCGGGTGCGGTGACGTACCCGTCCAGGGACATCGAGATGTCCGCGATCACCTTGCTCATGTTCACTCCTCCGTCACGCCGTGGCGCGGTTCAGGTACAGGTCCGTTCGGCGGGGCGGTCGGGTCCGAGCCCCATGCCGTCGTGCAGGTTGTTCCAGATGTGCGACCCGGTCAGGTAGACCGCGCGACCGGCGCGGGGCCCCGAGACGGGTGTGAGTAGCGGGGGTTGCGGGTGGAGACGGTGAGCGGTCCATCCGCTCCCTTTGGGATGAGTGTCATGATCTTCCCATTTTCGCGCGGATCGAGGTCTGCGCAGGAGCCTCTCCGTCGCGCGGTGCCGGATCATCTGCCACGTGGCCGATGACGACCCCGGGTGTGGCCGATGGGCCCGCCGGTTCCTGGCATGGTGGGTCCATGCAGGGCAGCACAGGCGAGCAGACGGTGGCCTCCCTATGCTCTACGCCTTGACGACAACACCTGTAGGCGATTGGTGAAGGAACTACGAGCGAAGGGCGAAATACACTCTCCTGCCATTTCGTGAATTCTGTGATCGTCGAAGCGGAACGAGAACCGGAAAGGCGGGGCATCCCACAGGCCCGCGCGGCATCACAGTCAGGCGGCTGATCACAGGTGAGGAACTGCGGAGAACCATGCACGCCGCCGACCTGCTGCGATGGCCGCGCCTCACAATCAAGGCTGTTAACGTGCCGGCTGGCGTAAGGTTTATCGAAGGCGATCGAGGCAACTGGCCGGCAGCGAGATGCGCCGTGCGCCTCGGAAGTGCCTCCCCCCGCCTGTCCACGAAATCACAGCGGGGAGGGGCTGTTGGCGCGGTCGAACACGGGCGTGGCCGTGATCACGTTGAACCACGGCGTCACCCGAGCCGTCGAGGAGAGGTCAGCGAGCCGCATCCCCTTTTGGAGATTGCCATATGCCTCTTCAGCCTGATCACACTCCATCCTGGACGTCATGGGCGGCCGCCCAGGTACTCTTGGAATCCATAGTCCGCAACCAGCGCGGACCATTGACATTGCCGCAGTTGGCCCGGCTGGTGCACTGTCAGAGTCAGCTGCTTTATTGGAAACAGCCTGGGTTGAACGGGCGTCAGGAGCCGCCGCCGCTCGATCCAACGAGCGTTCAAACGAGGCTCACCCAGATGCTCGACGAACCTCTCGCACAAGTGGCCAAGACGCTTGTTCAGCTTCCGTCCGTCACGGAAATGATGAAGACGAGCGTGCTTTTGGAGAACCGAGAAGGGTCCGTAGTCGTTCTTCCTGGTTCCGGTCCCGAGGATCGGGTGCTCAGAGTGCTTACGAGCGTTTGGGCTCAGACCGGTCAACAGCTTAACCACCTGGAACCGACGAGCCTACAGCAGCTCGGTGCTGCAACGGTCGCTCAGGTTGCGGCGTACACGCAAATTGCAACCGCCACCGCATCGTCCCCCTCTGATCTGCGAACACCGGCCCTTTTGTCCCGGAGCGCGCGATTGACGGGACAGTATGCGCCTTCGCCAGCCACGCGGAACGAATCGCAGGAGCGTCCGGCTCCGCGCCGGGACCCGGCTCCGAGTCGGAGACCAGGCCCACCACCTCCTGCCCGGAGTCGGTGACCCCTTTCGGTAGGCGGCGGCGAGTCGTCGTGGGATGAGTGACGCTCCCGGTAAGACGGCAGTCGACCAAGAGCCTCACTGAGCCCTTTCCAGCCTGTTGACGCTGGCGAGGAGGGACGTCAGCGTGTCGGCCGGGACGTCGAGAGGGTTTCGAGCGCGCCGTGCAGGCGTCCTGAGTGGAACGGGCGGCGCGTCTCGAACAGCACCGACACGATCCCGCAGCCCGGTTCGGGGGCTGTGCCCTCCATGGCACGGCCGAGCATGCCGGGGACGCGCGGGTCGTGCCGCCCGGTGTGTCGCAGCCGGCCGGCGAGGTCGGTGCGGTCGAGCCGTCGTGTCGCGTCGATGGTGAGGTGGCCGGCGGCCGCTCGCGCGCAGGTCACTTGTCGACGGCGCACGCGCCACACGTACCGAAGATCTCGATGCTGTGGTTGACGTCGCGGAATCCGTGGCTTTCGGCGACATCGGCCGCCCACAGCTCGATCGACGGTCCCTCCACCTCGACCGCGCGAGCGCAGGACCGGCACATCAGATGGTGGTGGTGGGTCGGACTGCAGTGGCGGTACGTCTGCTCGCCCGTCGACATCCGGATCGTGTCCACCACGCCCTCGTCGGCGAACGCCTGCAGGATCCGGTAGACGGTGGTCAGTCCGATCGCGATCCCGCGCTCGCGCAGGAGCACGTAGACCCGCTGAGCGCTCATGAACTCCGTCGTCTCCCGCAGCAACGCGTCCACCTCGTCGCGGTGACGCGTGTGCCGGTGCGGCCGGACTCCGTCGGTCATCCGCACCCTCCCGAAGAAGCGGCAACCCGGGTCATCCTCGCCACTATAGATTATGAAAACCGTTTTCTATAGGGTGGTGGGATGGTGGCTCGATGACGCGGCGACTGATCGTGGACGGGGCACGCTGTATCGGCGCCGGCCAGTGCGTGCGGGTCGCTCCGGAGATCTTCGACCAGGACCAGGACACCGGAACGGTCGTGCTCCTCGGTCCTCCTCCCGGGCCGGAGAGCGACGGTGCCGGACGCGCCGTTCGGCTCTGTCCTTCCGGGGCGATCCGGTGGGCCGGGGAGACTAGTTGACAATGATTTTCATTTGCTGAATGCTGGCGGTGCGGGCCCGGACGGCTCGCCCTCTCACACGCACTTCCACAAGGAGCCTCCCTTGGCGCGTACCTTCGACCGCCGCACCCTGCTGCGCGCCGGCCTCATAGCCACGGCTGCCGCGGCGAACGTCCCGCTGCTGGCCGCGTGTTCCGACGACTCCGTTCCGGCGGCCGCCGGAACGGAGTCGCCGTCACCCCGCACCGGTGGCACGCTGCGAGCGGCATTCGCGGGCGGTGGCGCGGCCGAGACGCTGAACTTCCTGATGGGACCGACCGGACTGGACTACGTCCGCGCCAGGTGCCTGCACCCTCCGCTCGGCGTGCTCGACCCCGCGGCCGAACACGGCGTCCGCTACGGCGTGCTCGACCGCATCGACATCAGCGACGACCTGCGTACCTACACGCTCAAGGTCCGGCCCGGCGTGAGGTTCACCGACGGTTCGGCGCTGACGGCGCGGGACGTCATCTACTCGCTCGCCGCCCCCACGACGCTGGGCTCGCTGCCGTTCCTCAAGCCGCCGTCGCGGAACTTCGACCTGGCGAAGGCCCGTGTCGTCGACGACCTGACGCTGGAGCTGCCCACCCTGGGCCCGATCGCCGACGGCCGGCTCATCCTGTGCCAGAGCACCCTGGTGTTCAAGGACGGCACCAAGCAGTTCAACGCGGACATGCCGACCGCGGGGCCGTTCCGGCTCACCGAGTTCGAGCCCGGCCAGGGCGCCGCCTTCACCCGCAACGACGGCTACTACAGCGACGTCCACCTCGACGGCCTCGAACTCCGTGCCGTCGCCGACCCCACGGCCCGCGCCAACGCGCTCACCGGCGGCCAGGTCGACTTCATCCACGACATCGGCCCGGTGTCGGCGCGCACCCTGGAGGCGAACCCGCGGTTCGTGGTCACCGCCGCCCGGTTGCCGTACGCGACATCGCTGTCCTTCGGCCTCAACCTGGCCTTCAAGCCGTTCGCCGACGTGCGGGTGCGCCAGGCGGTCAAGCACGCGGTCGATCGCGACGCCATCGTGAAGACCGTGTTCTTCGGTCGCGCCTTCGTCGGCAACGACCTGAGCTCACTCGGGTTCGCCGACTACGCCGAGGAGATCGAGCAACGGGCGTACGACCCGGAGAAGGCGCGCGCGCTCCTCGATCAGGCTGGTGTCGGCCGGTTCACGGTCGCCGTCACCACGGCGCCCGAGGTGGCCGGCATGGCCGAGACCGCGACGGTGGTCGTGGAAAACCTCAAGGCGGTCGGCATCGACGCCACGCTCGCGCAGAAACCGGCCGGGCAGCTGTTCGCCGACTTCCCTGCGTACGTCAAGCTGCCCTTCGCCGCCAGTTACGCGCCACCGGTGCCGCCGCTGTCCAACTACACCTCCACCCGTACCGCCGGCTCGCCCTCGAACTTCGGGTTCGACCGCCCCGACATCGATGCCCTGGTAGCCCAGGCCCGTGCCGCCGCCGACCCGGCGCGCGGCCGGGAGGCCGCGGTGCGCGCGCAGCGTCTGATGTGGGAGGACGGCAACCAGCTCATTCCCGTGTTCGCGCCGGCGATCAGCGCGCACACCCCCGCCGTCCACGGCGTGCGCGACGAGCCGTTCACCACCTTCGAGCGGGCCTTCCTGGCGTCGTGAGCCTGGTCCTCCTGATCGCCCGGCGCGTCGCCGGCGCCGTGTCGATCCTCGTCGTGCTGTCGGCACTGATCTTCGCGGCCACGGAGGTGCTGCCGGGCGACGCGGCAGGAGTGCTCGCCGGCGGGGAGAGCAGCCAGGCGGACCGTGACCGGTTGCGCCAGGACCTCGGGCTGGACGCCGGGCTCGCTCACCGCTATCTGACGTGGGCGACCGCCGCCGCCCACGGCGATCTTGGCACCGGTTACGTCGGCCACCGCGATGTCGCCGCGGTGCTCGCCGACCGGCTGCCCAACAGCCTGCTGCTCGCGGTGCTGGCGATGGCCGTGGCGGTGCCGGCCGCCGTCGCGGCCGGACTGGCGGCGGGACTGCGCGGCGGGCGGCGCACCGACCGCATGATCAGCACGGCGACCCTGATGGCTGCCGCTGTCCCCGAGTTCCTGGTCGCGGCGGTGCTGGTCGCGGTGTTCGCGACGGGCCTCGGCCTGGTTCCGGAGGTGTCGCTGGTGCCGCTCGGGTCGCGTCCGTGGCGGGCTCCCGCCGTTCTGGTGCTGCCCGCCGCCGCACTCGCGGTCACCGCGCTGGCGGTCGCGGCGCGGCTCGTCCGGGCGTCGGTCGTGGACATCGCGTCCGCGCCGTACGTCGAGGCTGCCCGCCTCCGCGGGGTGACGGGCACGCGGCTCGCGCTGCGTCACGTGCTGCCCAACGCGGTGGGTCCGGCGGTGCAGGTGGTCACCGTGATGTTCGCGGGGCTGATCGGTGGCGCGGTCGTGGTGGAGACCCTGTTCAACTATCCGGGCGTCGGCTACGAGTTGCAGCAGGCCGTGGCGAACCGGGACGTGCCCATGGTTCAGGGTCTGGCCCTGGCGATGTGCACGACGACGCTGGTGGTGCTGCTGCTCGGCGACATCGTGCACGTGCTGCTCAGTCCGGTGTTGCGGGGTCGCTCGTGACCGCGGGCCGGCGGTCCCCGGCAACCCTCGTGGTCGCCGGGTTCGCCGCCACGGCCGTCGCGGTGGTGGCGCTGACGGGTCCGGAGCTCGCGACGGGCTCACCGACAGCACCCGTCGGGCTGCCGTTCGACGTCCCCAGCGCGGCGCACCCGCTGGGCACCGATGCGATCGGACGCGACGTGCTCAGCCGGGTGCTGCACGGCGGCCGGACGGTGCTGCTGCTCTCCGCCGGAGCCACCCTCTCCGCCGGCCTGCTCGGCGCGGCGCTGGGGATTCTCGCTGGACTGGCCGGTACGCGCGCCGGCGAGATCGTCGTCCGCGTCGTCGACGTGGTCGCGGTCGTCCCGGCCCTGCTCGTGCTGCTGGTGCTCGCCGCCGGGCTGCCCGGCAGCGACCTCGCCGTGCTCGCCGGCGTCACGCTGGTCAGCCTGCCGTTCTCGGTGCGGGTGGTGCGTGCCGCGACGCGCTCGGTCGCCGTCAGCGGCTTCGTCGAGGTCGCCCGGGCTCGCGGCGACAGCCGGTGGCAGGTGGTGCGGCACGACATCCTGCCCAACGTCGCCGGGACCGTTCTGGCCGAGACCGGAGTCCGGTTCTCCGCGGCCGTGCACCTGTGCGCGACCGCCGGCTTCCTGGGTCTGGGCCGCGGTGCCCCGGCCGCGAACTGGGGACGCATGGTCAGTGAGAACGCGGCGGGGCTGTCACTGAACATGTGGCCCGTGCTGGTGCCGGCACTCTTGCTCGTCGTCTTCACCGTCGCCGTGAACCTGCTCGCCGACGACCTGGCCGTCCGATGGGGCGAGGCATGAGCACGGAGCCGGTCGCCCGGGTCAGCGACCTCACGATCGGGCCGGTCGGCGGGGGAGCGGCGACCGTCTCCGGACTGAACCTGACGGTGCCGAACCGCGGCGTCCTCGCGCTGGTCGGTCGGTCCGGCTCGGGCAAGACGACCGCCGCGCTGAGCCTGCTCGGTCACCTGCGACCCGGACTGGTCCGCCGCGGCGGCGCCGTGCACGTCGCCGGTCAGGACGCGTTCACGCCGGGCGGCGCCGCGGCCTTGCGGGCCGGAACCGTCGCCTATCTGCCCCAGGACGCCGCGGCGACGTTGAATCCGTCTCGCCGGCTGGGCACGCAGCTCGCCGAGGCGGCCGGCCCCCGGTCCGTGGCGGAGCTGCTCGACGCCGTTCACCTGAACGTGGACCGCGGCTTCCTGCGCCGCTACCCCCACCAGGTCTCCGGTGGCCAGGCGCAGCGCGTCGCGTTCGCGCTCGCCCTGGCCCGCGATCCGCGGCTGCTGGTGCTCGACGAGCCCACCGCCGGACTCGACGCGGTGCTCGTGCGCGGGATCCGCGATCTCATCGCCGAACTGCTCGGCCGCACCGCCACCGTCCTGGTGAGCCACGACCCGGAGCTGGTGAGCGCGGTGGCCGACGAGGTGGTGGTCCTCGAAGCCGGCCGTCGGGTCGAGGCCGCCCCACCCCGGCGAGTCCTGAGCCGCACGCGCGGCGCGCGGCGCGCGACCGTGTCACCCGAGATCGCGCTGTCCGCCTCCGGCCTGACGGCGCGGCACGGCCGGACCACCGCGGTGGCCGGGATCGACCTGTCCGTCATCTCCGGTGAGTGCCTGGCGCTCGTCGGCCCCTCCGGCTCCGGCAAGTCCACCCTGGCCCGCTGCCTCGTCGGGCTGCATCCGTACCGGGGCGAGGTGGCGCTGCGGGGAACCGTCGTCGCCGGCGCGGCCGCGCGCCGGACCGCCGAACAGCGGCGCCAGGTGCAGCTGGTCGCCCAGCACAGCGTCGGCGCGCTGAACCCGCGGGAGACCGTGGACACCGCGCTGCGTCGCCCGCTGCGCCACCTGCGCGGACTGGCCGAGCCGGCGGCGTCGGCGGAGATCGCCCGGCTGCTCGACCGGGTGCGGCTGCCGTCCGGGTACGCGCGGCGCCGGCCCGGCCGTCTCTCCGGCGGCGAACGCCAGCGGGTCAACCTCGCCCGCGCGCTCGCCGTGCGACCGGATGTCCTGCTCTGCGACGAGGTCACCTCGGCATTGGACGCGCACACCGGCGACGCCGTGCTCGACCTGCTCGCCGAGCTGCGCCACGACCTCGGGCTGACCGTCGTACTGATCACCCACGACCTGGCCACGGTGGCCCGGCACGCCGACTCCGTGGCAGTCCTCGACGCGGGCCGAGTGGTCGAGTACGGACCGGTCGACGCGGTGCTGGCCGCACCGGACCACGTCGTCACCCGTGCGCTGGTCGGCGCGGCCGGCACCTGACGGACGCCGACCCGCGCGCCGGGTTCAGCGGCCCACCAGCCGCCATCCCTCCGCGGCGACCCGGTCACGCCAGAACGACGCGTACGTGCCGCCGGCGTCCACCAGCTCGTCGTGGGTGCCCCGCTCGGTGATGATGCCGTCGCGGAGAACCAGGATCTGGTCGGCCGACCGGACGGTGTGCAACCGGTGCGCGATCACCAGCAGCGTTGCCCGCCGGGAGAGCGCCGCCACAGCCGTCCGGACGGCGGCGTCGGACTCCGGGTCGAGGGACGCGGTCGCCTCGTCCAGCACCACGATCGGCGCGCGCTTGAGCAGCGCGCGGGCGATCGAAACCCGCTGGCGCTGCCCTCCCGACAGCGCGGCGCCGCCCTCGCCCACGCGGGTGTCGAGGCCGTCCGGCAGTTCGGCCAGGACGTCGTCGAGGCCGGCCCGCGAGGCCGCCTCGCGGACGTCCGCGTCGTCGGCGTCCGGCCGGCCCAACCGGATGTTGTCGGCGAGCGTGCCGTCGAACAGGTAGACGTCCTGGAACACGAAGGCGATTCGGGCCATGAGATCCGCGGGGGCGATGGCGCGCACGTCCACGCCGCCGACCCGGACGCTGCCGGTGTCGACGTCCCAGAAGCGGGCGAGCAGCCGCGCCACGGTCGTCTTGCCGGCGCCGGAGGGCCCGACCAGGGCGGTCATGCCGCGCTCGGGCAGCGTGAAGCTGACGCCGCGCAGCACCGGCCGGTCGTCGTAGCCGAAGTGCACGTCGTCGAAGACGACCTCGGACGAGGCGGGCTCGCGCGGCTCGGCGGCCGCCGGCAGGGTGGCGGCGTCCAGTACCCGGTTGACCGCGGCCAACTGGTTGCCGGCCAGGCGCAGGGAGGCGCTCAGCTCGGCGGCGGTGACCAGGGGTTCGGTCAGGCGGACGGCCAGTACGAGGACCGCGAGCAGGGTCGGCGGGTCGAGGCGGCCACCGAGGGCGAGGTGGACGCCCGCGATCAGGACGACGCCGAGCAGTGCCCGGACGGCGAAGGCGAAGGCCACGAGCCCGGGCACCGCCCGGCGCAGCAGGGCGTTGTCGGTGCGGCTCTGCGCCACCAGCGCGTCGTCGAGCAGGTGGTGCTCGCGCGCGGTACGGCCGTACGCGCGCAGGACCGGCTGTGCCTGGGCGTACTCGACGAGCCGCGCCGCCGCGTCGTCCATGGTCCGGTGCCGGTCGGCGTCCGCGCCGGCCACCGCGCGGTTGCCCGCCCGGAGGATGAGGACCAGCAGGGGAGCGGCCAGCACCACGGCGAGCCCGAGCAAGGGCTCCACGACCAGCAGCGTCACGCCGACCACGGCCGGTGTGACGGCGGCGGTCACCACCGGGCGAAGCAGGTGGGCGGGGACGTTCATCAGGTGCAGCACGCTCTGGCTGGCGAGCCGGCTCAGCTCGCCGGTGCGTTCGGGAGTGAACCAACCCAGCGGCAGCTGGCCGATCTTCTCGCCGAGGCGTCCATGAAGGGCGCGGGCGACGTTTCGACCGAGGCCGAAGGCGTGGTTCTGCGCCGACCAGGCCAGCGCCGCGTAGCCGCCGACCGCGGCGGCGAAGGCGACCAGCCAGGGCAGGGCGTTACCCGGACGGTCGCCGAGCACCGCCCGCAGCAGCGGGACGAGGAGGGCGTACGCGATGCCCTGCGCGGTCGCCGTGGCCACCGCGAGGGCGACGAGCCGGCGCAGCGGCGCGGCGTGCGAGGGGCCGAGGGCGGTGGCCAGAGCGCGGATCACGTGGTCTCCTCGGCGAGGGCGGCGGACGGGGCGACGGCGGACTCCTGGGCGTGCCACATGCGGGCGTACCGGCCGCCCGCGGCGAGCAGCGCGTCGTGGCGGCCGCGTTCGACCACGCGGCCGCGGTCGAGAACCACGATCTCGTCGGCCGCCCGGACGCTCGCCAGGCGGTGGGCGATGACGAGCATCGTCCGGCCGGCGGCGAGGGCGGACAAGGCGCGCTGGATCTCGGCCTCGGCGTGCGGGTCGGCGTACGCGGTCGCCTCGTCCAGCACGAGCACCGGCGGGTCGGCCAGCAGGAGCCGGGCGATCGACAGGCGCTGTGCCTCGCCGCCCGAGAAGGTGACGTCGGTTCCGACGACGGCGCCGTAGCCGCGGGGATCCGCCATGATCCGGTCGTGGATCTGCGCCGCCCGCGCCGCGGCCTCGATCTCCGACGGGTCGGCGTCGGGTCTGGCCAGGGCGATGTTCTCGGCCACCGAGGCACGCAGCAGGGTGACCTCCTGCAGCACGAAGCCGACCGTCCGGTGGAGCGTCGCGGCGTCCAGCGCGCGCAGGTCGACGCCGCCGAGGGTGACGCGTCCCGCGGTCGGATCGTGGAAGCGGGCGATCAGCCGGGCCACGGTGGACTTACCGGCCCCGGACGGCCCGACGAGCGCCGTCACCGTGCCCGGGGGCAGCTCGAGGTCCACGCCTGACAGCACCGGCGTGGAGCCGTCGTAGCTGAAGTCGACGCCGTGCAGCCGTACGGTGGTGTCCGTTGGCGCGGCCGCTCCCGCGGCGCTCGCCGCGACCGGCGTGTCGAGCAGCGCGGCGACGTCGGTGGCGGCGTTCAGGCCGGTGCGCAGGGCCTGCAGTTGGCGACCGACGACGGCGACGGGGCCCGCGATCGCCGGTCCGAGGAGGACGAACGCGATCAGCGCGGCCGGGGGCACCACGCCGGCCGCGGCGGCGGGAACCCCGGCGCCGAGCACGATCAGCAGCACCACCGGGGCCGCCACCACGAGTTGTGAGGCGGTGGTGACCGCGGTCGTGCCGCTCGCCCACGCGGCGAAGAAGTCACTGAACGCGTCCGCGGCCGCGCGGAACCGGCGGTGGGCGACCCGGGCCCGGCCGAAGGTCTTCAGCACCGCGATGCCGTCGACGAACTCCACCGCAGCGTTGTTGATCTCCGCCGCGGCGCGGCCGTAGGCGGCCATCTTCGGCCCCGCCCCGGCCATGGCCCGCCGGAACAGCAGCGCGCCGGCCGCCGTGGGCACCAGGCAGACCAGGGCGAGCCAGCCGTTCACCGTGACCAGATAGGCCAGCGCCACCACCGGGGTCACCACCACCGCGGTCACGTCGAGGGCGGTGTGCGCCACCAGGTAATGCATGGCTTGCACGTCGTCGTGCACCGCCTTCTTCACCTGGCCGGAACCTCGGCCGGCGTACCAGGACAGCGGCACCCGGCCGAGCCGGTCGGCGAGGGCCCGGCGCAGCCGCAGTTGCAGGGCGTTGTCGGCGAGGTGGGTCAGCACCGTGGCGGCCGCCGCGAACAGCACGCTGAGCAGCGCCGCGGCCGCGCCGGCCACGGCGGCGTCCCGGATCCCGGCCGGGTCCGCGTCGGGCGACAGGAGGCGCTCGCCGATCACCGCCATGGCGATCAGCACTCCGGCCCCGGCCGTACTGGACAGCGCTTGCAGCACGACGGCGACGACCAGATGGCCGCGGACGGAACGGAAGATCGTCATAGTAATCCGAAATCGTAGTCGTTTTCAATAAGGCGGGACAGCTCGACCGCCAGATCCGCCACGGTCGGCGCGGCGAGGAAGCGGGTGATCGGCACCTCCGCACCCCACTGCCGGCGGATGGCCGCGATGAGCCGCAGCGCCGTGACGCTGTCGCCGCCCAGCGCGAAGAAGTTCGCCGCCCGGTCGGGCACCTCCGCGCCGACCACCTCGTGCCACAGCCGGGCGAGCGCCGTCTCGATCGGCCCGGTCGGCGGCGCGGCGGACGCGCCGCCCGCCTGCGCGGCGTCGGCCTTCAGGGCGGTCCTGTCGACCTTGCCGTTCGCGGTCAGCGGCAGGACCGGCAGGACGGTGATCCGGGCGGGTATGGCGTACGCGGGTAGCCGCTCGGCGAGGAATGCCCGAAGGCTCTGCCCGATCGCGGCCGGGTCGGCGCCGCCGCACTCGACGAAGGCGTGCAGTCGGCGGCGGCTGCGCTCGCCGACAGCCACCACGACCGCGCGGCCGGATGCCGGATGGGCCTCGCACGCCGATTCGACTTCGCCGAGCTCGATCCGGTGCCCTCCCACCTTGACCTGGTGGTCGGCGCGGCCCAGGAACTCCAGCGTCCCGTCCGGCCAGTAGCGACCCAGGTCGCCCGTGCGGTACCAGCGGCCGGAGCCGTCGTCGACGAACTTCTCCGCGGTGCGCACCGGGTCGCCGCGGTAGCCGCGGGCCACCCCGCGTCCACCGATCCACAGCTCGCCCGGCACCCAGTCGGGCCGGTCCCGGCCGGCGTCGTCGACCACCCGGTAGGTCTGGTTGGCGAGCGGGAAGCCGTAGGGCACCGATCGCCAGTGCGCGGGCACCGTGGTCACCTCGAGGGCGTTGGACCAGATCGACGCTTCGGTGGCGCCGCCGAGCGCGACGAAGCGGGCCGGGCCGCCGGGCCGGCCGGCCGTGGCCCTGCCGAGTCGGCCGGGCAGGTCGAGGCTCACCCAGTCGCCGGAAACCAGCGCCAGCCGCAGGCTCGGCAGGGCGTCCGGTTCGGCGGCGACCAGCAGCATGTCCAGCAACGTGGGAACGGTGTTCCACAGCGTGACACCGTGCTCGCGGACCAGCCGAACCCAGCGCGGTGCGTCCCGGCGCTCGTCCTCGGCCGGCAGCACCAGCGCGCCGCCCGCGCCGAGGACACCGAAGACGTCGTACACCGACAGGTCGAAGTCCAGCGCCGAGAGGGCCAGCACCCGGTCGTCCGGGCCGACCCCGAACCGTGCGGTGACGTCGGCGCAGGTGTTGGCGGCCGCGTCGTGGCTGATCTCGACGCCCTTCGGCGTGCCCGTCGACCCGGACGTGAAGATGACGTACGCGAGATCGTCCGGATCCACGCGTACCGGAGCGGGCAGCGGATCCGCCTCGACGACCTCCGCGAACGTCTTCTCATCCAGGACCAGCGCCGCCGCCGACTCGCGGTAGAGCCGGTCGCGGCGCAGCGCCGGCTGCTCGACGCCGACGGGGACGTAGGCGGCGCCGGCCGCCAGCACGCCGAGGGCGGCGATCACCTGGGCCGGGCCCTTGGGCAGGGTGATCGCGACCGGGTCGCCGGTGCGTACCCCGCGCGCGAGCAGTCCGCCGGCCACCCGCAGCGCACGCTCGGCGAGCGCTCCGTGGGTCAACTCCGCGGGTCCTCGCGGCGTGTGCCAGATGAGCGCGGTGCGCTCGGGGTTCGCCCGCGCCGCGGCGAAGGCGGGCTCGTGCAGGCACTGCCGGGGAATCGGCGCCGCGGTGTCGTTGACCCGCTGCCGGACTGCCCGCTGGGCGTCCGGCACCAGCGCGGGCACGGGCTCGTCCCAGTCGGCGTCCGCGAGCCGGTCCAGCAGCGCGGTGTACGCCCCGAACATCGCGTCCAGCACGCCGGGGACGAACAGCTCGTCGACCGCGTCCCAGGTGACCAGCAGCCCGCCGCGGGACTCGAGGACCTGGTTGTCGAGGCTCACCTGGGGGGACTGCGAGACGCCCCACACCTCCGGCGGGAAGCCGTCGGACCGGTCCATCGACACGCCGTCGCCGACCCCGATCGCGCTGGTGAACACGACCGGCATCGCCTCCATGCTGCCGGTGGTGCGGGCGAGCTGGCGCAGCAGCCAGGCCGGGCTGACCTCGCGGTGGTCGAGGTCGGCACCCATCCGCGCGTGCAGGGACGCGACGTCGGCGAGGAAGGTGCCGCCGGCAGGCCGGTAGTCGGCCAGCGACAGGGTGGTGAAGTCGCCGAGCACGCGGTAGATGTGCGGATGCACGTCCCGGCGGTTGAACAGGGTCAGGGTGACGGTGAGGTCACGGCGGCCGCTCCACGCGCCGAGCACCTCGGCGTACGCGGCGAGCAGCACCGTCGACGCGGTGAGCCCGTGCCGGCGGGCCTTCTCGCGGATGGCGGCCCACCGGTGCGGCGGCAACCAGTCGCGGCGCCGGGCGAACCGGGGCCGGGTCACCTCGGACGGGTGGCGCACCGTGGGCAGCTGCGGCGCCGGCGGCAGCTCCGCCAACCGGGCCTCCCAGTACCGCTGGTCGCGTGCCTCGGCCTCGGGATCCGGCCGGACCTGGAGCAGGTAGTCGCGGAACGACACGTCGATGGCCGGCAACGCGGCGTCCGGGACCCGGTAGAGCAGATCCAGCTCGGTGTACAACGTCATGATCGACAGCGCGTCGAAGACGATGTAGTCCAGCCCCACGGCCAGCCTGGTCCGCTGCTGGCCGTCCCGCCGGTACCGGACGGCGGCGAGGTCGAACAGAGGCCACCGGGCGAGGTCGGTTCGGCGGTGCGATCGCGCGGCGCGCATCTGCGCCAACGCCGCCGCGGGGTCGTCGTCGCCGACGTCGACGACCGGGATGTCGATCGGCGGGACGTCGGCGAGGATGCGCTGGGCGTCCTCGCCGTCGAACACGGCGCGCAGCATCTCGTGCCGGTCGACGAGCCGTCGCCATGCGGCGCGCAGCCGGTCGAGGTCGACGTCGGGGCCGTCGAACTCGGTGTACTGCCAGGTGCCCACCCCGCCCAGTGGCAGCCGTTCGTCACGTCCGACGAGATAGGCGCGTTGCACGTCGGTCGGCGGGAACGGCTCGTGCCGGCGCGCCGGGTCGGCCACCACCGTGGGGACGTCCGGTTCGGCGCCGAGTGTCAGGTCCGCGGCGAACTCCGCGAGCCGGGGCCGGGTGAACAGCGTGGCCAGCCGAGCACCCGACAGCCCGCTGGCCCGCAGGCGGGCCAGCAGCCGGGTGGCGAGCAGCGAGTCCCCACCCAGGGCGAAGAAGGAGTCGCCGCGGCCCACCTCCGGCACGCCCAGCAGTTCCGACCACGCCTGGGCCACCATCGTCTCGACCGTCCCGCGCGGCGGCTCGACGGCTCGTGCCGTGCGACCGCCGCCAGCGGCGGTCTCCACGATGCGCCGCACGGCGTCGCGGTCGACCTTGCCGTTGGCGGTCAGCGGCAGCGCGGACACCGCGGCGACCGGGTCACAGCGCATGTGCTCGGGGAGCCGCTCGGCGAGCCACGCGTCCAGGTCCGGCGGAACCGGTGCCGAGCCGACCGTGACGACCGCGGCGGCCAGTCCGCGGCCGGTCACCACCGCGACCGCCCGCTCGATGTCCGGATGGGCGGTCAGCGCCGCCTCGATCTCGCCCAACTCGACGCGGTGGCCGCGTACCTTGACCTGATGGTCGGCGCGGCCGAGGAACTCGAGCACGCCGTCGGGCCGGTAACGGGCCAGGTCCCCGGTCCGGTACCAGCGGATGCCGCCGTGGGTGACGAACCGCTCGGCGGTACGCCGCGGATCACCGCGGTAGCCGTTCGCCACGCTGGCACCGCCGACCCACAGCTCACCGGCGACGAGGTCCGGCCGGTCGCGGCCGTCGGCGTCGGCGACCCGGCAGACGACGTTGTCCAGCGGTGTTCCCCAGGGCATCGACGGCCAGGCGGGGTCCACCTCGTCGACCTCCCAGAAGGTGGAATGGATGGCCGCCTCGGTCATCCCGCCGAGGGCCACGAAGCGGCTGTGCGGAGCCGCCTCCCGGAGCCGGGCGGGCAGGTCCAGGTCCACCATGTCGCCGCCGAGCAGCACCGCCCGCAGGGTGGGCAGCGGCCGTCCGGATCCCGCGACGAGCAGCATGTCGAGCAGGGCCGGCACGGTGTTCCACAGGGTGACGCCGTGCGCGGTGACCAGGTCCCACCAGACGGCCGCGTCGCGCCGCTGGTCCTCGGCCACCAGCACCAGCGTCCCGCCGGCGGTGAGCAGCCCGAACATGTCGTAGACGGAGAGGTCGAACTCGAGCGCCGACACCGTCAGCACGCGGTCCGCCGGACCGACACCCAAGCGCCGGTTCAGCGCCAGCACCGTGTTCATCGCGGCGGCGTGGCTGACCTCGACCCCCTTCGGCTCGCCGGTGGAACCCGAGGTGAACAGCACGTACGCGAGGGCGTCCGGATCGGACGGCGCCGGCGGGAGCGGCGCGTGAGCGTCCGCCGCGGACACCGGCACCGGCGTGACGACGCCACCGGCGGCGACGGTGTCGCGACGCTCGTCGTCGGTGAGGGCGACGAGGGCACCGCCCGCGGCGTGGATGCGCCGGCGGCGTTCCGGCGGCTGGTCGACGCTGACCGGCAGGTACGCGGCGCCGCTCGCCAGCACGCCGAGCACCGCGGCGACCTGTGCCGGTCCCTTCGGCAGCGTGACGACCACGGTGTCGCCCGGCCGCACCCCGTGGGCGTCCAGCAGCGCACGGATCCGCAGCGCTCGCTCGGCCAGGGCGGCGTAGGTGACCGGGCGGCCGGCGTCGACGAGCGCGACCCGTCCCGGGTCCGTCCGGGCGTGGGCGAAGAAGCCGTCGTGCAGGCAGGCCGCGGTCGCCGGCGCCGCGGTCGCGTTGACCCGCTCGCGGACCTCGCGCTGGTTCGCCGGCACCAACGCGCCGACCGGATGCCGCCAGGCCGCGTCGTCCTCGGCCAGCCCGTCGACCAGGTCCCGGTACGCGGCGAACGCCGCCTCGGCGACGCCGGCGGCCAGCACGTCCGTCCGTACGTCCCAGTTGAGCAGCAGCCCGCCGTCCAGCTCGGTCACCTGCGCGTCCAGCCAGACCTGCGGGCCCTGGGAGATGATCCACGATGGCCGGCCGAAAGTCCGCTGCAGCGCCTCGCCGTAGATCTCGCCGAGCCCGAGCGCGCTGGTGTAGACGACCGGTGCCAGCACCGGGTGGCCCGCCCGCCGGGACAGGTCCCGGAGCACCTCCACGCCGCTGTACGCGCCGTGGCCGATCGCCGCGCGCAGGTCGGTCTGTACCCGCCGGGCCCGCTCGGCGAACGGCACCCGTCCGTTGGTGTCCACACCGAGCAGCACCGAGCTGGAGAAGTCGCCCACGAGCAGCTCCGCGTCGGGAACCAGCGGCTCCCGGGCGAACAACGGCAGGTTGAGCAGGAGGCGCCGGTCGTCGCTGAACGCGCCGATCACCTCCGCGAACGCGGTGGCCAGCGCGGCGGCCGCGGTCACGCGGTGCTCGGCCGCGCGGCGGAGCAGGCGTTCCTTGCGTGCCGGGTCGAGCCGGTGGTGGAGCCGGACGCTGCGCGCGGCGACGCCGGGCCGTCCGGCGTCTGCCCGCAGCGGCAGCCGCGGCCCGGAAGGGAGGTCGTCGAGCCGCTGCGTCCACCAGGAGCGGGCCCGGTCCCGCGGCGCGGCTCCGGACCGCCGGTGGGCGGCCAGGTACGCGGGAAAGCTCGAGGTGATCGGCGGCAACGCGGTGTCCGGGTCGTGGTAGAGGCGGTGCAGGTCGTCCAACAGGACCCGCATGCTGAGCGCGTCGGCGACGAGCATGTCCAGGTCGACGTGCAGCCGGGTGGCGCCGCCGGGCAGCAGGCTCACCGCGACCGTGAACACCTCGCCGTGCTCCACGTCCATCCGGCGGTGGGTGTAGTGCTCGCGCAGCCGGTCGAGTTCCCGCTCGGCGTCCGGCCCCGGCGTGGCCGAAAGGTCGTGGACGATCAGCGGCGTGGTGCCCTCCGGGTCGATGCGCTGGCGGCCGTCGGGGTCGAAGCGGGCTCGGAGCATGCCGTGCCGGGCAGTGAGGGCGGCGAGCGCGGCCCGCAGCCGTTCCGGCTCGACGCCGTGGCCGTCGAACTCGACGTAGAAGTGGGCGGCGACCCCGCCGAACGGCTGCTCGTCCTGCCGGCCCACCCAGTACGCGTACTGCATGGTGGCCAGGTCGAACGGTGCGGACGGGTCCACGCCGGTGACGGGTTCCACCGGAGCGGCCACCGAGGTGGACAGGGCTTTCCGCCAGCCGGCCGGGGTGGGATTCTCCGCCAGGTCCTCGAACGTGACGTCGTGCCCGGCCCGCCGCCACCGTGCGACCAGCCGGATCAGGGTCAGGGAGTCCAGACCGAGTCCGAACAGGTCGGCGTCGTCAGCCAGCGCCGCGGGATCCACGCGCAGCGCCGCGGCGAGTTCGGCACGGATCTCCTCGGCCACGACGGGGCCGGTCATTCGGTTTCCCCCTCCGTGGTGGCCGGCGGCGTGCCCGGCATGCCGCCGATGCCCCACCGCTCGGCGGGCGTGCCGGTCAGCACGATCCACGTCTGGTCGCGCGCGCCGGCCCCGAGCACCTCGACCACGGCGTCGGTGAGCCGGCCGATGAGCGCATCCCGCACCGGCGGCGTGAGCCGTTCCTCGAAGATGCGGACGTCGATGAAGGGCATGGGACTCCGTTCAGGGAAGGGTGGCCAGCGCCTCGTCGAGGGCACCGGTCAGGTGGTCGAGCTGGTCGTCGGTCAGCCCGGGATGGCACGGCAGGTTGACCTGCTGCTCGAACCAGAGCCGTTCGGCGTGCGGGCACTCGCCGGCGCGGTGCCCGAGGGAGCGCCATTCGGGGGTCAGATGCTGCGGGAAGTACCGCAGCTGGACCTCGACGCCGAGCTGGTCCAGGGACTTCACCAGGTGCTCCCGGGCCGCCGAACCGGCCTCGACGAACAGCGTGTAGAGGTGGTAGGCGTGCGTCACCCCCTCGGCGGGGCGATGCAGGCGGATCCCGTCGTGGCGGCCGAGGCACTCGTCGAGCCGTCCGGCGATGTGCCGCCGCCGCGCCGCCAGCTCCGGGAGCCGGTCGAGCTGAACCGTCCCGGCGGCGGCCGCGGCCTCGGACATGGTGGCGTTGGTTCCCGGGTGCCGGATGTCGACGTAATCGTGCGCGTAAATCTCGTGCGAATAGCGCATCCAGGGCAGCAGTGCGGTCGGCGGAATCGCCGCGGTCGCCGGCGTCAGGACGGCGTCCGCCTGGTTCGAACGAATACGATCGAGCCGGTCGCGCCAGTCGTCGCGGTCGAATGTCAGCATTCCACCCTCACCGAGCGTGGTGATGTTCTTCGAGGTGTGGAAACTGAAACAGCCGATGTCGGCCAACGCGCCGGGACGCCGGCCGTGGTATTGCGCGCCGAGTGCGTGCGCGCAGTCCTCGATGACGATAGCGCCGTGTGCGTGGGCGGCCGCGACGATCCGTTCCATGTCGGCCGGCAGGCCGCCGTAGTGCACGAGGACGACCGCGGCCGTCCGGTCGCTGACGGCGTCCTCGACCGCGGCCGGATCGATGTTGAGGGTGGCGGGGTCGACGTCGCAGAACCGGACCCGGACCCCGCGGGCCAGGAGCGGCTGCACGGTGGCGGCGAAAGTCTGTGGTGTGGTCACCACCTCGTCGCCGGCCCGCAGGTCGGCCAGGTGGACGGCGAGTTCCAGAGCGACCGTGCCGCTGGTCACCGACAGCGCGTGCCGGGTGCCGACATGCCGGGCGAAACGGCGCTCGAACTCGGCGCGCCACCGCCCGCCGGACAGCGGACCACCCGAGCCGAGCAGCTCGGCGAGCGCGGTCAGCTCGGCGGGTCCCACGACGCTGCCGCGCGCCGGGAAAGCGACCTGGTAATCGCGTTTCAGCATGTGTGTCGGCCTCCTCGGGCGGAGAACTTACCGGAGACAACTCGTATGCGAAAATGCTCATAAATGCTTGTCCAGCGATTTTGGGCAGGGTTGTCCTACGCATTGTCGAATGCGTCACGAGTGTGAGGATGGCTATATTCCGGCGGCCTGCTCCTTGACTAATCCGGCCCTCGCGCACTTCACTGTCCAAGCCCGCGAGAAAGGATTCCCATGCAATTCGGTGTTGGCTTCTTCCCGGTGGTCGGACCGGGCGAGAAGAGCGCGAGCGACTGGTACGACGAGAGCCTGCGACTGGCCTGCCTCGCCGACGAACTGGGCTACGAGCACGTCCAGGCGGTGGAGCACTACTTCTCGGCGTACGGCGGGTACAGCCCCGATCCGGTGACCTTCCTGACCGCGGTGGCGGCGCGTACCCGGCGAATCCGGGTGGCGACCGGGGCGGTGGTGCCGGCGTTCACCCACCCGATCAAGCTGGCCGGCAAGCTGGCGATGCTGGACAACCTCTCGCACGGCCGGCTGGACGTGGGTTTCGGGCGTGCCTTCCTGCCCGAGGAGTTCGCCGCCTTCGGTGTGCCGATGAGCGAGAGCCGGGCCCGGTTCGCCGAAGGCGTGGAGGTGTGCCGTCGACTGTGGATGGACGAGGAGGTGAGCTGGTCGGGGGAGTGGCTGCGGTTCGGGCCGGTGACGATGCTGCCGCGGCCCTACCAGCGGCCACACCCGCCGATCTTCGTGGCGTCGACGACCAGCGCCGCGTCCTGCGCGGCGGCCGGCCGGGCGGGGTACCACCTGCAGGTCGTGCCGACGGTGACGTCTCGCGAAGCGCTGCGGGAGATGCTCGCGGCCTACCGGGAGGAGCGGTCCGCGGCGGGTCACGGACCGGGTCGCATCCAGATCAAGTACACGTGCTATCTGGCCGAGGACGGCGCCGAGGCGCTGGCGGCGGCGCGGCGCTGGGAGCGGAACTACGTCGAGAAGATGGCGGCGGCGGTCGCTTCCTGGGCCACCACCCGCAGCGCCGACTACCCCGGCTACGAGCAGCTCGTCGACAAGATCCGCGGGTACGACTTCGACGCCTCGCTCGCCGCGAACACGGTCCTCGCCGGCACGCCGGCCCAGGTACGCGACCAGATCGCCACGATCGCGGACTGGTTCGGTCCGGACGTGACGGTGGTCGTGCAGGTCAACCCGGGCGGCACCGCGGAAGCCGTGGCGGAACGGGCACTGCGCCTGTTCGCCGAGCGGGTGGCCCCCTCCTTCGCCGCCGGGCAGGCCGATGCGCTCGCCGGACGCTGAGGTCGCCGTCGTCGGGCTCGGCGCGTTCGGCTCCGCCGCCCTCTGGCAGCTCGCCGAGGCGGGCGTCAGCGCGATCGGGATCGACCGGTTCGAACCGGGGCACCCGTACGGCTCCTCGCACGGCGGCACCCGGATGTTCCGTACCGCCTGCCTCGAACACCCGGACCTGGTGCCGCTCGCCCGGCGCTCCGGGGACCTGTGGCGGGAGCTGTCCGCGCGCGCCGGCGAGAAGCTGTTCGAGCAGACGGGCGGTGTGCTCATCGGCCCCCGCGACGGGCACGTCGTAGCCGGCACGCTCACCGCCGCGCGCCGCCATGACCTCGCGGTGGAGCTGTGGGACGCGGACACGACGCGGGCCCGGCTGCCACGGCACGCCGGGTTGGCCGCGCACCACGCGGCCGTATGGGAACCGGGTGCCGGACTCATCGCCCCCGAGGCGGCGATCCGCGCCGCCGTGCGGCTGGCCCGGCAGCGCGGCGCGCGGGTCCGTACCGGTTCACCCGTCACGACGATCGAGCTGGTCCGTGGTGGGGTGGTCGTGCACGCCGGGACGGACCGGGTGACCGTGCGCCAGGTGGTGGTCGCCGCCGGCGCCTGGCTGCCGGCTCTGGTGCCGGGCCTGCCGATCCGGGTCCTGCGGGTGCCGATCACCTGGTTCCGGCCCGCGGACGCGCACGCGCCGGGGTACGACCTGGCCGGTGTCCCGGTGTTCATCCGGGAACTCGACGACGGCGCCTGCCTCTGGGGCCATGGCGCGCGTACCGGCGGCGAACTCAAGCTGGGCCTGGAGGACCGGGGAACCGGGATGCGGGAGATGGATCCGGACGGCGACGAGCGCGGCGTCTCGCCGGCTGATTGGCGACCGCTGGTCGACCGGCTCGCCGTGGCGCTGCCGGGACTGTCCGCGACGCCGTCGCGGGCCGCGATCTGCATGTATCCGCTGACCCCCGACCGGCAGTTCCTGCTGGGCCGCCCGGGCGGCGATCCGCGCCTCGTGGTGGCCGGTGGCGACAGCGGGCATGGCTTCAAGCACGCCACCGGCGTGGGCGAGGTGGTGGCGGACCTGGTCCGGGGCCGGCCTCCGCGGGTTCCGGTCTCGTTCATGCATCCGGACCGCTGGTGAGCCCCGCGGCCAGTGCCTTCTTGTCGATCTTGCCGACCGCGGTGAGCGGCATCGCGTCGACGTAGCGGACCCGGTCCGGCAGTTTGTAGGCGGCGAGGCCGCGGTCGCGCAGGAAGGCGGCCAGGTCGGCGAGCGACGGCCGTTCGCCGGGGCAGAGCAGGAACGCGACCGGCGCCTCGCCCCACCGTTCGTCCGGGACTCCGACGAGCGCCGCCTGCCGTACCAGCGGATGGGCGAGCAGGTGGCCCTCGACCTCCGTCGCGGCGATCTTCTCGCCGCCGCGGTTGATCTGGTCCTTGACCCGCCCGACGACGTTCAGGTGGCCGGACGGGAGCCGGCGCACCAGATCGCCGGTGCGGTAGAAGCCGTCCGGGGTGAACGAGGCCGCGGCGGTCGCGTCGGACCGGTAGTAGCCGCGCAGCGTGTAGGGGCCGCGGGTGAGCAGCTCGCCGGTCTTCCCGTCCGGAACCGGGCTGCCGTCCTCGGGATCGACCACGCGGACCTCGTCGGCGGGCGAGCACGGACGGCCCTGTGTGGTGCAGATCAGCTCCTCCGGGTCGTCGAGGCGGGTGTAGTTGATCAGCCCTTCCGCCATGCCGTAGACCTGCTGCAGCGTCACCCCGAGGGTCGGGGTGAAGCGGCGGGCCAGGTCGTCGGCCAGGCGGGCACTGCCAACCTGCACGAATCGCAGGCTCGACAGATCGGCCGGGCGGTCGGCGTACTCGGCGAACCAGTACGGCACCAGCGGAGGGTTGAGCGCGGTGAACGTCACCCGCTCGCGCTCGACGAGCCGGAACGCGGTGCTCGGACTCGGGTTCGGCGCGAGCACGACGGTCCCGCCGGACGACAGCGTGCCCAGGACGCCGGGGCAGGCGAACGTGAAGTTGAAGGCGATCGGCAGCACCGCCAGGTAGACGTCGTCCGGCGTCAGCCCGCACACGTCGGCCCCGGCACGCGCGTTGTAGGCGTAGTCGTCGTGGGTCCGCGGGATCAGCTTGGGCAGGCCGGTCGTTCCGCCGGACAGCAGCAGCAGGGCGAGGTCCCCGGCGTCCGGGCCGTCCGATGTGTCCCCGTCCGCCGGCTGCCGCGACAGGTCCCGGTACGCGACGAAGCCGGTGTCCCCGGGATCGCCGACCACGACCACGTGCCGCAGAGGCTCCGCGGCGTTCTCCCGTTCGGCCCGGACCCGCGCCGCCAGTGTCCGGTAGTCGAAGCCGGTGTGCCGGTCGGCGACCACGAGAGCGGCCGCGCCGGACAGGGCCACCAGGTGGGCGATCTCGGCGTGGCGGTGACCTGGCATGGCGTGCACCGGCACGGCACCCAGCCGCTGCAGGGCGAACCACACCTCGACGAACTCCACCCGGTTGGGCAGCTGCACGACGACGCGGTCGCCGCGACGCAGCCCGAGCCGGCGCAGCCCGGCGCACACCCGGTCGACCGTCTCGTCGAGCTGCCGGTAGGTCGAGCGCCGCTCGCCGTCGACCACAGCGGTGCGTTCGGCGTAGGTGAGGGCCCACTCCCGCAGCAGCCGCCCGAACGGGACGCCGGACCAGAAGCCCTCCGCCCGGTAACGATCCGCGTCGGGCTCGGGCCACCTTGTCCACTCCGGACGGTGGGTCGTGGTCATGCGGAATCCCTTCTGGTCCTCGGGGAGGCGCTGTGCTTAGATACGTCTATCGCACTTGAATTTCATTTTCAATAGCGCGTAGGGTGGGCAGCGCATGACACCGGGACACGACGGGAAGCGGGCTTGATGGATGTCGACGACCTGATCACCGACCTCGGCGCCGCCGGCGTCACCCTCTGGCTCGAGGACGACGAGCTGCGGTTCCGCGCGCCGAAGGGCGTCTTCACCGAGGACCGCAGGTCGGCCGTGCGCGAGCACCGCGCGGCCATCGTGGATCGGCTGCGCCGCGGAGACGACGTGCGGATCGCCGCGGACCGCGCGGGACGGCACGATCCGTTCCCGCTCACCGATCTGCAGGCCGCCTACCTGGTCGGCCGCGGCTCGCACTACGAGTACGGCGGCATCGCCTGCCACGCCTATGTGGAGTACGACTACGCCGACCTCGACCCCCGGCGCGTCCAGTCCACATGGGACCGGCTCGTGGCCCGGCACGACATGCTGCGGGCGGTCGTGCATCCGGACGGCTACCAGGTGGTGCTCCCCGAGCCGCCGGCGTACCTCGTTCCGGTCACCGACCTGCGCGGGCAGGACGACGCCACGGTCGACGAACACCTGCGGTCCGTGCGGGCGGGCATGTCGCACCGGGTGGCGCAGACCGACCGGTGGCCGCTGTTCGCCCTGCACCTCACCCGCACCGACGACCGGGCGGTGCTGCACCTGTCGCTGGACCTGCTCATCGTCGACTACGCCAGCGTGCAACTGCTGATGAGCGAGTTCGACCGGCTCTACCAGGAGCCGGCAGCCCTCCCCGAGCCACCGGAGATCGGGTTCCGGGACTACGTCATCGGGCGGCGCCGGGTCACCGAGACCGCCGCGTACGCCCGCGACCGCGACTACTGGCTCGGCCGCCTCGACGACCTGCCACCGGCGCCGGACCTGCCGGTCACCGGCAGCGGCGACGGCACCGCGCCGGTGCGGTTCCGCCGCCTGGAACACGTGCTCGACGCCGGGGCCTGGGCGGATCTGCGCGACCGGGCCGCCCGGCACCGGAGCACCGCGTCGGCCGCCCTGCTCACCGCGTACGCGGAGGTCATCGGCCGATGGAGCCGGACGCCGCGGTTCACCCTCGTCGTGCCGACCTTCCAGCGGCTGCCCCTCCACCCCGACGTGGAGCGGCTGGTCGGCGACTTCACCGTGGTCGAGCCCCTCGCCGTCGACCTCGGCGAGCCGCTGCCGTTCGACCGGCGGGTGGCGCGGCTGAGCGAGCGGCTGCTGGAGGACCTGTCGCACGGGCTGTTCACCGGAAGCGAGGTGCTGGGCGAGTTGGCCCGGCGCACCGGTACCCGCCCCCTGCTGCCGGTGGTGTTCACGAGCACCGTGGACGCACCCGCTCACGACTCCGCCGGTCCGGCGCGCGGTGCCGTCGGCTACGCCATCAGCCAGACTCCGCAGGTCTGGATCGACTGCCAGGTCATGCCCCGCGGCGACGGACTGGCCCTGTCCTGGGACGTACGCGACGGGGTGCTGCCGCCCGGCTTCGCCGAGGACGCCTTCACCGCCTGGGTCGATCTGGTCACCCGCCTCGCCGGCGGCGACGACACGTGGGCCGAGTCGGGACCGGTGCGCCTGCCGGCCGCGCAGATCGAACGCCGCCGCCGGGTCAACGACACCGGCGGGCCCCTCCCGGACGGGCTGCTGCACCAGGACGTGATCGCGCAGGCGCGGCGCACCCCGGACCGGATCGCCGTGGTGGCCGGCGGCGTCCGGCTGACCTATGGCGAGCTGCTCGGCCGGTCCGCCGCCGTCGCCGACCACCTGCGAACCACCGGTCTGCGTCCCGCCGAGCCGGTGGCCGTCGTGATGGACAAGGGCTGGGAGCAGGTGGTCGCGGTGCTGGGCGTGCTCCTCGCGGGCGGCGCCTACCTGCCCGTGGAGACCACCCAGCCGGCCGCCCGCCGCGACGCCATCCTCGCCGACGCCGGCGTCCGTACCGCCCTCACCCAGTCCTGGCTCAGCGACGGCATCCGCTGGCCGCGCGACGTCCGCCAGTTCGCCGTCGACCTGCTCGCACCCGCCGCCGCGCCGGACGTCTCCCCACGTTCCCGCCCCGACGACCTGGCCTACGTGATCTACACCTCGGGGTCCACCGGTTCCCCGAAAGGCGTCATGATCAGCCACCGCGCCGCCCGCAACACCGTGGACGACATCAACCGCCGCTTCACCGTCGGCTCCGGCGATGCCGTGCTCGGGCTCGCCGGGCTGGGCTTCGACCTGTCCGTCTACGACATCTTCGGGCCGTTGGCGGTGGGCGGACGGCTGGTCCTCCCCGACGCCGACCGCCGCGGCGACCCGTCGCACTGGGCCGATCTCGTGGACCGGCACGCGGTGACGGTGTGGAACTCGGTGCCCGGCCAGCTGCAGATGCTGCACCACTACCTCCGTGGCACGCCCACGCTGCGGCTGGACACGCTGCGGCTGGCCATGCTCTCCGGTGACTGGATCCCGGTCACCCTGCCCGACGACATCCGCGCGCTGGTGCCCGCGCTCCGGGTGGTGAGCCTCGGCGGCGCCACCGAAGGCGCCATCTGGTCGATCTGGCACCCCGTCGAGGAGGTGGACCTGACCCGGCCCAGCATCCCGTACGGCACGCCGCTGACCAACCAGCGTTTCCACGTGCTCGACGACCGCCTGCGCGACCGGCCCGACTGGACCGCCGGGGAGCTCTACATCGGCGGCGCCGGCGTGGCCCTGGGCTACTACCACGACCCGGAGCGGACCGCGGAGCGCTTCCTCACCCACCCGGTCACCGGTGAGCGTCTCTACCGCACCGGCGACCTGGGTCGCTACTGGCCGGACGGGACGATCGAGTTCCTCGGCCGCGAGGACGACCAGGTGAAGATCCGCGGCTACCGGATCGAGCTGGCCGAGGTGGAGAGCGCCGTGCAGACGCATCCAGGGGTGGCGCACACCGCCGTGCTGGTCGACGCGGACCACCAGGGAGGCAAGCGCCTCGCCGCGTTCGTCGAACCGGCCGTGACCGAGCCCGATCCGGCTGCCGCGGGCGAGGCCGGCCAGGTGGCCGCCGTGGCGGCCGCGGTCTCCCGGGCGGCCCAGTCCGGCGTCGACCCGGCCGCGTTGCGCGCGTTCCAGGACGCGCTGTCCGACGTCGCCTACGCGGTGATGAGCCGGACCCTGCACGACGCCGGGCTCTTCACCGACGGCCGGAGCCACGGCGCCGACGAGGTCGCCACCACGCTTTCGGCGACCGCGACCACCCGGCCGATCGTGCGCCGCTGGCTCGCCGCCCTCGCCACCGCCGGGCACCTCACCGCCGACCCGGAGACCGGCGGCTACCGCGGGCCGCTGCGTCTGGCCGTCGACGGGTTGGAGGCACCGTGGCAGCGACTCGCCGAGGCAGAGAGGCGGGTCGCCTACAGCACCGACCTGATCGAGGCGGTTCGGACCTGCTCCGGCCGGCTGCCGGAGCTGATCTCCGGCTCGGTCGACGTCCGGGCCCTGCTGTTCCCGGGAGCCCGGGCGGACACGATGGCCGCCGCGTACCGCGACAACCTCGCCGTGGCCCATCTCAACGAGGCTGCCGCGGCCGTCCTGCGCGGCCTCGCCGGGCGGCACACCGGCGACGGGCCGCTGCGCGTCGTCGAGGTCGGCGGCGGCGTCGCCGGCACCACCAGCGTGGTCGCTCCGGCGCTGGCCGAGTTCGCCCCGGACTACCTGTTCACCGACCCGTCGGCGTTCTTCCTGGCCGAGGCCCGCGAGCGGTTCGCCCATCATCCGTGGATCCGCTACGCCAGGCTGGACCTGCGCGACGACCCGCGCGCGCAGGGCCTGGCGCCGAACACCGCCGACATCGTGATCTGTCCCAACCACCTGCACACCGCTCCGGACGCCGCCGCCGCGCTGGAACGCCTGCGGTCCCTGCTCGCTCCGGGCGGCTGGCTGCTCCTCATGGAGCAGACCCGCGACGACGACCCCGCACTGCTGGTGTCGATGGAGTTCCTGGAGGCGGCGGCCGGTCCCTTCACCGACGCCCGCGCCGCGGGGGGCCAGTCGTTCCTCACCGAGACGCAGTGGCGCAACCTGCTCGGCAACGATCTCGTCGCGACACTGCCCGCGGCCGGGGAGCCGCTGCACGCGACCGGCCAGCAGCTGTTCCTGGCCCGGGTCAAGACCGACCGGGCGGTGCTGACCCCGGCCGGGCTGGCCCGGCACACCGGCACCCGGGTGCCCGAATACATGGTGCCCAGCGTCTGGCAGGTGGTCGACGCGCTGCCGGCGACCGGCAACGGCAAGGTGGACCGCAAGCGGTTGCGGTCCTGGCTGCCCGCGGCCGGCGCCGGCGAGCGGACCGCCGCGGTCGCCAACGAGCCCGCCGACGCCCTCGAACGCCAGATCGCCGCGATCTGGGCCGAGCTGCTCGACCGGGACCATGTCGGCCGGCACGACGACTTCTTCGACCTCGGCGGCGACTCGCTGCTGGTGGCCCGGCTCGTCGGCCTGCTGCGCGAGCGGGTGCCCGACGTGGTCGCGCTGGAGTGGGAGGTGGTGCTGCGGCACATGCTGCGGCGGCCCACGGTCGCGGCGTTGGCGGCGTACCTTCGCGGTGCCACCGCGTCGGGCGTCGCCGACGCCGATAGCCGAAGCGACGGCGCGGTGCGCACCTCGCCACTGGTGCGGCTGCACGGCTCCGGCGCCGACCCGGTGACCGTGCTCGTCCACGCCGGCACCGGAACGATCATGCCGTACCGGGCCCTGGTCACCGAGATCCGCCGCCGCTCCGCCGGCACCGGGGCCGTGGTCGGGCTCGAGGTCCCGCACCTGCCGGACTACCTCGACGCCGAGCCGGAGGGCCTCATCGAGCGCATCTCCGCCGACTACGTGCGGTCCCTCCTCGAACTCGGCTCCCGGGAACTGCACCTCGTCGGGTACTGCCTCGGCGGGCTGATCGCCACCGAGGTCGCCCGAGGACTCTCCGAAGCGGGCTCGCCCGTGGCGACGCTGACCGCCATCAGCAGCCACAGCCCACGTTTCCGGCTCGAGGACGAGCTGCTGTCGGAGTACTCGTTCAGCGTCATGATGGGCATCGCCCCGGCCGACCTCGGCTTTCCCGCCGACGAGCTGGCCGTTGCCCGGGCCGGCGACGCGGTGCTGGCCGCCAGCCCGGGGGTGATGCGCGACGGTGGCTTCGCGGCGCTGACCGGCGAGCACGCCGGCGTGGCGGCCGCGTTCCGCGCTCTCGCCGAGCTGCCGCGCGAGCAGCGGGTGGCGCGCATGTGCGAGGCCGTGCCGGCCTCCGCCGGCATGTACGAGCCGGACCACATGATGCGGCTGTTCCGCACGTTCCGGCAGAGCGTCTTCGCGATCACCCGGTACGAACCCGAGCCCTACGCGGGCGACATCACGTTCCTGCGGCACAGCGGGGCGTACCCGTTCCCCGGCAGCCGCGACGCGGTCACCCAGCACTGGTCCGAGCTGTGCCTCGGCGACCTGCGCATCATCGACGTCCCCGGGGACCACTTCAGCTGCGTCGACGTCGCGCACGCCCCCGGCCTCGTCAAGCTGCTCTCGGAGATCACCGGCGGGGCGGTGACCCGGTGATCGGCGTCATCGGCGCCACCGGATCGGTGGGTTCGGCCGCCGTCGCCCACCTGCACCGCCTCGGCGTCGGCCCGCTGCGCATCGGAGCCCGCCGGACGGCGCCGCTGGAGAAGATGGCCGCGGACTTTCCCGCCGAGACCGTGGTGGTGGACGCGCGCGATCCCGCCGCGCTGGCGACGTTCTGCGCGGACTGCGCCGTCGTGCTGAACTGCGCGGGCCCGACGTACGAGCTCGAGGACACCGTCGCGGCGGCCGCGCTCGCCGCCGGAGCGCACTGCGTGGACGTGGCCGGCGACGACCCGGTACACGAGGCGCTGGCCCATCGGGACCTGCGTGGTCGCACGGTCGTGCTCTCCGCCGGCACCCTGCCCGGCCTGTCCAGCCTGCTGCCGCGCTGGCTGGCCGCGACGGAGTTGGACCGCGCCGACGCGCTGTCGGCCTGGGTCGGCGGTGTCGAACACTGCTCTCCGGTCGTCGCGGTCGACATGATGCTGTCCCTGCGGACCGGCGGCGCCGGCGGCCAGGCATACGGCGAGCCCAACGCCGCATGGCGCGGTGGCACGGTCCGGTCCCGCGCACTACGCCCGGCCGAGGACGTCACCGTGCCGATGTTTCCGGGGCCGGTAGCGGTGCAACCGTTCCTCAGCGCCGAGACCCGCCGCCTCGCGGCCACCCTCGCGCTCGGCACGGTCGACTGGTTCAACGTCTACCCGGGGCCCGCGGTGCGGGCCGTGCTCGCCGCCCTGCCGGCCGCCGCCCGGGAGGGCGTCGAGCAGGGACGGCTCGCGGCCCGCATGATCCGGGCCGCCGAGGTCGACCTCGCCGGACGGCGTCCCTACTACCAGATGGTGTTCACGCTGCGCGGGACGCGCCGCGACGTGCCGGCCGAGGTGACCGCCGTCCTGCGCACCCCCAGCAGCTACCGGCTCACCGGCCTGGTCGGAGCCCTCGCCACCGCCGCGGTGCTCGCCGGCACCGTTCCCCGTGGCGTGCACTACGCCGCCGACGTGCTGGACCCGGCGGCCGTCGTGGCGGCGCTGCGCGCCTCCGGGGAGCTGACGCTGCTCACCGTCACGGCGGCCGGCGACCAGGACGAGGAGGGCAGCCTGTGACCGCACCGCTGCGCGTGCTCGTCTGCGGCACCAACTTCGGCCGCTTCTACCTGCGGGCCGTCGCGGAGCTGGCACCCCACCTGGAGCTGGCCGGGGTGCTCAGCCGCGGGGGAGCGGCGTCGCGGGAGCTGGCCCGCCACTACGGCGTCGCGCACCACCACAGCCTCGACACCGTCGGCGACGACATCGACGTGGCGTGCGTCGTGGTGGGTTCCACCGTCTCCGGTGGCGCCGGGACCGAACTCGCCCGTGCGCTGCTCGCCCGCGGCGTGCACGTGCTCCAGGAGCATCCGGTGCACCACGACGAGCTCGTCGAATGCCTGCGGCTGGCCCGGCGGCACGGCGTGCGGTACCAGGTGAACGGCCACTACCGGCACGTCGAGCCGGTCCGCCGGTTCCTCGCCGCCGCCGCCCGGCTGCGTGCCCGCGAGGAGCCCCTGTTCGTCGACGCGGTCAGCCCGATCCACGTGCTGTTCCCGTTCGTCGACATCGTCGGCCGTGCCCTCGGCGGGCTGCGGCCCTGGCGGCTGGCGGAGGCAACCGGCGACGGCCCGCTGCGGTCGCTGACCGGCCGGATCGCCGGCGTACCGCTGACCGTTCGGGTGCAGAACCAGCTCGACCCCGCCGACCGGGACAACCACGCGCTGCTGTGGCACCGGATCGTCCTCGGCACCGGCGCCGGTTCGCTCACCCTGGCCGACACGCACGGACCGGTGCTGTGGAGCCCGCGCCTGCACGCGGACCGCGACGCCGAGCACCGGCTGGTGTTCGCCGGGCCCGGCCTCGACGAGCCGAGCACCGCCGTCCTGCCGGGCACCGATCCCGGCAGCCGGCAGCACATCTTCGACCGGCTCTGGCCGCGGGCGGTCCGGCGGGCCGTGGCGCGGTTCGCCGAAGACGTACGCTCCGGCGGGGACCCTCTCGGGTCCGCCCAGTACGACATCACCGCGTGCCGCGTCTGGGCGGAGCTGGCCGCCCGCCTCGGTCCACCGGAGATCGTCCGACCGGCCCGCCCGGAGCTGGTGACGGTCGCGGACCTGGTCGGGCCGGAGCGGCTCGAACCCTCGCCGGCCGTACCCGAGCCGTATTCGCCGACGGCCGAGTTCTTCGACCTGGCCGCCGGGCCGCACGTGTCGGCCGGTAGCGCTCCGGCCGTGGTCGCCGCGTTCGCCGATGTGGACACCAGCGCCGGCCCGGTGGTGGAGATCGGCGCCGGCACCGGGTTGGTGACCGCCGCCCTGGCCCGTGCCTACCCGGATCTGGAGATCCTCGCCTGCGAACCGGCCACCGGGATGCGCGCCGTGCTCACCAGCCGCGTCTACCGCGACCCGGACCTCCGCCGGCGCGTCACCGTCTCGGCGGAGTCCGCACCGGACGTCGAGCTGCCGGAGTCGATCAGCGGCGCGGTGGTCTGCGGCGTGGCCGGTCACCTCGGCGGCGACGACCGGCGCCGGCTGTGGCGTGCGCTCGCCGACCGGCTGGTGCCCGGCGGCGTCATCGTGGTCGAGCTGATGCACCTGGCTCGGCCCCGCACCCTCGCACCCACCCGCCTGGCCCGCGCGGCGCTCGGCGACCAGCGCTACGAGTGGTGGATGTCCGGCGAGCCGGACGGTCCGGACCGGATGCGGCTGTGCACCACCTGGCGGGTGCTCCGGGGCGACCGGGTCGTCCGCGAGGTGGCCGACCACTACCACTGGCACACCCTCACGCTCTCTCAGGTCGCCGCCGAGGCCGGCATGACCTTGCACCACATTCCACACGCCACCGCGGGTCCGCCCATCGGCGTGCTGACCGCGGGCCGAGAAGGGAACCCGTCATGACCGACACGCCGCCCGCCTTTCCCCTTCCACGGGAATGCCCGTTCGGGCCGCCGGCACGCTATGCCGAACTGCGGGACAAGGAGCCGGTGTCACAGGTGACGATCCCGACCGGCAAGCAGCCGTGGATCCTCACCCGGTACGCCGACGTGCGCGCACTGCTCGCCGACCCGCGCGTCAGCTCCGACATCCGCCACCCGGGGTTCCCGGCCATGGGCGTCGGCGAACAGGAGGCCGGCGCCAGGTCACGCCCCTTCATCCGCACGGACCCGCCGGAGCACACCCGGTACCGGCGGATGCTCCAGGCCGAGTTCACGGTCAAGCGGATCCGCGACATGCGTCCGGCGATCCAGTCCACAGCGGACCGGTTGACAGACCAGATGATCGCCGCCGGCCCGCCGGTGGATCTGGTCGCCGCGTACGCCAACGCGATCTCCACCACGACGGTGCTGAGCCTGTTCGGCGCACCGACGGACGATCTCGAGTTCTTCCGCGACGTCACCCGGGTATCCGGCGGCCGCGCGAGCAGTGCGGAGGAGGTCACCGCCGCACTGGGCAGCATGTTCCGGGTCCTGGACGACCTGATCAGCGCGCGCGACCGCGACCCCGGTGACGACCTGCTGTCCAAGCTGGTGGTCAACCATCTGCGTCCCGGTGCCGTGACGCGGCACGAGATGCTGTCCGCGATCGGGATCACGATCGTGGCCGGCCGCGAGACCACCACGAGCATGATCGCTCTCGGCACCCTGATGCTGCTCCACCATCCCGACCGGCTGGCCGACCTGCGCGCCGATCCCGGCCTGATGCCGGCCGCCGTGGAGGAGCTGTTGCGGGTGCTGTCGGTCGCCGACTCCATCCCGCTCCGGGTCGCCACCGAGGACATCGCGGTGGGCGATACGCGAATCCCGGCCGGCGCCGGCATCATCGCGCTGCTCGCCGCCGCCAACCACGACCCCGAGGTGTTCCCCGACCCGCGGAGCCTCGACTTCACCCGGGCCGACAACCACCACGTGGCCTTCGGATTCGGCCTGCACCAGTGCATCGGCCAGAATCTCGCCCGCCTCGAACTCGACGTGGCCATCGGCACGCTGATCCGGCGGCTGCCCGGCCTGCGGTCCGCGGTGGCACTCGAGGACCTGGAGTTCAAGCACGACGCCGCCACGTTCGGCATCGAGACCCTGCCGGTGACCTGGTGACCGCCGCGACGGTGCTCGGACCGTGGCTGCGCCGGTATCGCCCGCGGCCGGCGGCGGCGGTGCGGCTCGTGTGTTTCCCGCATGCCGGCGGCGGCGCGGCCACCTTCCGGCCCTGGGAACCGCTGCTGCCCCTGTCGGTGGAGCTCATCGGCGTGCAGTACCCGGGGCGGGAGGACCGGTTCGCCGACCCGCTGGTCGACGACATGGACGAGATGGCCGGCCATGTCGCGGCGGCGCTGCGGCGGGTCGTCGACCGGCCGTACCTGGTGTTCGGGCACAGCATGGGCTCCGCCATCGCCTACGAGACGGTCCAGTGGCTACGGCGGCTGGGGGTGGCGGAGCCGGTTGCCCTGATCGTCTCCGGACGTCCCGCGCCGGGTGACGTGACCGGCGGCGAGGTGCACCTGCGTGACGACGAGGGCCTCTGCGCGGAGCTGTCCCGGCTCGGCGGCACCCCCCGCGATGTGCTCGCCGACCCGGAGCTGCGGCGCGCGGTGCTGCGCTACGTCCGCAGTGATTACCGGCTCATCGAAACGTACCGGCCCCGACCCGCTCCGCCACTCGGCTGCCCGGTCACGGTGCTGCGCGGCGCGGACGACCCGGAGATCGACGCTGAGCAGGCGGCCGGCTGGGGCCGGGTCACCGCCGGGCCGCTCGACGTACGGACCTTCCCCGGTGACCACTTCTACCTCGTGCCCGAACGCCGCAACGTGGTCGCCGCCGTCCTCGGCAAGCTGGATCCGTCCCTGACCCGCACCGGCGGGTCCTGGGCCGGCACGCCCTGATCGGAGCCCCGGTGCGTGACTTCTACTCCCCGATGGCGGAGTTCTACGAGATCGTGGCGGACCGACAGGCCGCCAGCAGCGGGCCGGCGCTGGCGGCCGCCCTCGCGGCCGTCGACCCGTCCACCGGACCCGTGCTCGAGATCGGCGCCGGCACCGGCCGGGTGACCGAAGTGATCGCCGCCGCGCTACCCACCGCGGCGATCGTGGCCGCCGAGCCGTCAGCCGTGATGCGGGCCGTGTTGACCAGCCGCGTGGCCGCCGACGAGGATTTGCGGCGCCGGGTCACCGTGGTCGACGGCGCGGCGCCGGATCTGGACCTGCCCGAGGTGATCTCGGCCGCCGTGGTGTTCGGGGTCGCCGGGCACCTCGACGAACCCGCCCGCGTCCGGCTGTGGTCCCGGCTGCGTCACCGCCTCGCGCCACGCGGCGTCATCGTGGTCGAGCTGATGGGCGTACGACAGCCGCGGGAGATCCCGCCCGCGTTGTCGCTGCGCGACTCCATCGGCCGTCACGACTACGAGTGGTGGGTCTCCGGCACACCGGGTCCCGGCACCCTGATGCGCTTCACCACGACGTGGCGCGTGCACCGGTCGGGACGACTTCTGCGCGAGGTGAGCGACACCTACGACTGGTACGCGCTCGACGTCGACCAGTTGGCCCGGGAGTCCGGCATGGTGTGTCGTCCCGCCGCGGCCACGACGGGAGCCGGCACCCCGGAGGTGGTCGTCCTTGCCGCCGCCTGAACCGGCCGGGACCGTCCGCCGCACCCTGCTGGTGGTCAGCGTGGCCGGCGCGATGACCACCATGGACATCACCATCGTCAACGTGGCACTCGCCGCCATCGGGATCTTCAGCGCACTCGTCACCGTCCCGGTGCCGGCCGCGGCGGTCGCCACGCCGGAACGGAGCGGCGCCGGACATGACTGATCAGCGTGCGGACGGCACCTGCCCACGGATGCATAATGGCGAGGCGGCCGCAACCTCTGCGCGCCGGCCGACACCCGTGACGGAGCGACGTCGTGCCATCGATCCCGAACACCGCCCGCAGTACCCGCCAGCGTGGCGAGGTGCTGGCGTTGCTGCGGGAGGTGGACAGTTCGCACAGCGCTCAGCAGCTGCACCAGATGCTGCGCGAACGCGGCGCGCAGGTCGGCCTTACCACCGTCTACCGGACGCTGCAGTTGCTGGTCGACGCGGGCGAGGTCGACGCGACGCGGCTTCCCGACGGCGAGCAGCTGTTCCGCTTGTGCAGCCGGTCGCACCATCATCATCTGGTGTGCCGGCGCTGCGGCAAGACCGTGGAGGTGGCGGGGCCGGCGGTCGAACGCTGGACCGACCGGGTCGCCGCGCAGCACGGGTTCACCGACGTGCGGCATACGTTGGAGATTTTCGGCACCTGTGCGGACTGCGCACCCTGATTCCGGCGCGGACGCCGTGACCGGCGAGGCCCTGCGGGCGTTGATGCGATCCTTCCCGACGGGTGTCGTGGCGGTGACCGCTCTCGCCGCGGACGGGCCGGTCGGGCTCCTGGTCGGCTCGTTCTTCTCGGTATCGCTGTGCCCTGCCCAGGTGGGCTTCTGCGTCGGGGTCGACTCCACGAGTTGGCCACTCGTGCGCGCCTCGGACCGGTTCGCGGTCAGTCTGCTCGCCGCCGGGCAGGAAAGGGTCGGCGTCGCACTGGCGCGGCCGGGGTCGGGCAAGTTCGACGGCGTGGCCTGGCATGAGGCGGACGCCGGTGTGCCGGTCATCGACGGCGCGCTGGCGTATCTCGAGTGCGCGTGCGCGGCCGAGCATCGAGCCGGGGACCACTGGATCGTCGTCGCCGACGTACGCCGGACGCGGGTGCTGCGCCGCGCCGACCCGCTCGTCTACTACCGGCGCGGCTTCGCCACCGTGGGCGGGCCGGAACCTGAGTCAGCCTCATGACGATGCACGTATTCGATTTTGACAATCATTGTCGTTAGTGGCGTAGGGTGTGCGCCATGCTGCGTCGTACCCTCGCCATCGGGGCCACCGCCCTCGCCACTACGGTGAGCCTGGCCGCCTGTGGAGACAACGAACCTTCCGCCGCTGAGCCGACGTCCACCAACCGCCTCGACGTCGTGGTGGCGTTCTACCCCTTGCAGTACATCGCCGAGCGCGTCGGCGGAGACGCCGTGACGGTGACCAACCTGGCCAAGCCCGGAGCCGAGCCCCACGACCTGGAGCTCTCGCCCCAACAGGTCGCCGAGATCGGCCAGGCCGACCTGGTCGTCCACCTGGCCGGTTTCCAGCCGCAGGTCGACGAGGCCATCGCCGGGCAGGCCGCCGACCGCGCCTTCGACGCGGCCACCGTGGAGCCTCTGCGCGACGCCGCGGCGGACGCGCACGACCACGGCGAAGAGGGTGAGGAACACGCCGAAGAGGACGGCGGGAATCACGAAAGCGGCAACGCCAAGGACCCGCACGTCTGGCTCGACCCCACCCGCCTGGCCCGCATCGGCGACCAGCTCGCCGCGCGTCTCGCCGCGGCCGCGCCGGCGTCGGCGAGCGCGTTCACCGAGCGTGCCAAGGCGCTGCACGCCGACCTCGACACCCTCGACGCGGAATTCGCCACCGGCCTCGAGACCTGCCAGCGGCGCGAAATCGTCACCAGCCACGCCGCGTTTGGGTACCTGGCCGAGCGCTACCACCTCGAGCAGATCGGCATCAGCGGGCTCAGCCCCGATGACGAGCCGCCCGCGCGACGCCTCGCCGACGTCGCCGAAGAAGCCCGCGAGCACGCCGCGACCACCATCTTCTTCGAGACCCTGGTCAGCCCCAAGGTCGCCGAGACGATCGCGCGGGAGGCCGGCGCCAAGACAGCCGTCCTCGACCCCATCGAGGGCCTGCGGCCCGGCGACACCGGCGACTACCTCTCCATCATGCGCGACAACCTGGCCGCCCTGCGCACCGCGCTCGGATGCCAGTGACCGCGAGCGACGACCCGGGCCCGCGCGGCGGACCCGCCACGTGCCGGGAATGCGGGCGGCCGCGCGAAACCGGGGGCGCGGCCGGACCGCCGGAGGAGGTCGTGTCCGGCCCGAGTCAGCCCGGAACACCGCATCCGGATCGGCGGTCACCAGCACACTCGCGTCAGGTGGGTTGTAGTGCCCAGCCGGTGTCGATGAGGTGGTTGTAGGGCCAGTTGCGGGGCAGGCGAAGTCGGTGGCGGCGGTTGGTGCCGATGATCCGTCCGGCGACGGCGAGAATGCGTAGTCGTAGCCGTTACGGTTCCCGCTGGCGTTGAGCGAGCTCATCGCCGTGCCCCGGGCTGGATGGTCATGGAACGCCGACCGGGCGATGGGATCACTCCAGGCCCGGCGTGCCCTGATCAGCAGCCGGGGAGAGCGGCGACAGCGGGCGCCAGCTCAGCGGGGTCGACAGGACCATCGTGCTCGACGGCTGACCGTACGGGGCCAAACGATCGATCGTCGACTCGAAGTCCGCCATCGACGCGGTCACGACCTTCAGGATCGAACACGCGTCGCCGGTCACGCGGTGGACCTCCAGTACCTCCGGCCACCGCAGGACCTCGGGGTCGCGCAGCACGCATCTCGGGCCGTAGCACGACATCCTGATCAGCGCGACCACGTGCCGACCGGCCTTGGTCAGGTCGACGTGTGCGTGGTAGCCGGTGATCACCCCGGCAGTCTCGAGCCGGCGAACCCGCTCGGCGACCGCCGGTGGTGAGAGGTGGACCCGGCGGGACAGTTCGGAGTAGGAAAGCCGGCCGTCGTCTTGCAGTTCGCGCAGCAGCGCCCAGTCCATGCTGTCCACGGACACCTTCCGTTCGTAAAGTCGATCAGGCAAGACGGCTTTCATACCGTACGTGAGCAGGGTAAACGACCGTTGGTCGGCTCTTTCATGGAGGCGGGTCCGGTACCAGGATTGAGGCGTGAGCGGTCCGATCCTCGACTTTCCCGATCAGGTCCCGTACGACGCGTACGTCCAGGCCAGCACGCTGCACTCGCTGCAGCAGCCACTGACCAAGGACCCCGGCGAGCTGTCGTTCCTCATGGTCAGCCAGGTGATGGAGCTGTGGTTCGGCCTTTTGTGCCACGAACTGCGCGACACCCAGCGGCTCCTGCGTGATGACGACGTGTGGGGCGCCCTCGCTCCGCTGCGCCGCATCACGCTGCATCTGGAAGGGCTCGTCGCCGCCTGGAACGGGCTGCGCTGGATGACGCCGTCCGACTTCAACCGGTTCCGTGCGCAGCTCGGCGAGGCATCGGGTTTCCAGTCGGCGATGTACCGCCACCTGGAGTTCCTGCTCGGGCTGAAGAGCGAGGCGCTGATCCGGCCGTTCAAACGGCAGGCCGACCTGTACCAGGAGCTGGCCGCCGCCCTGGCCGCGCCGAGCGTGTGGGACGACGTCACCGCGATGCTCGCCCGGCGCGGCTTCGACATCCCCGACGAGGTGATCAACCGCGACCACGCGCGCGAGTACGAGCCGTCGCCGCAGGTCGAGCGGGCCTGGGTGGAGATCTACCGTGACGACCGCGGCGACAACCCGCTCTACCTGCTCGGCGAGGCGCTGACCGACGTCGCGGAGGTGTTCGGCGACTGGCGGTACAGGCACCTGACCGCGGTGCAACGAACCATGGGCAACAAGCCCGGCAGCGGCGGCTCCTCCGGCGCGGCCTGGCTGACCCGCAGCATGGCGCGGGTCGTCTTCCCCGAGCTGTGGTCGGCCCGGACGGTGATCTGATGCGGTTCACGGACGACTTCGCGGAGGACGAGGCCCGGCGGCTCGACGCCGGCGATCCGGGGCATCGGGAGCTGTTCCTCGTGCCGCCCGCCGAGGGTGGCACCTACCCGGAGACGGCGTACCTGGCCGGCAACTCGCTCGGCCTGCAGCCCCGCGCCGTGCGGGGCGAACTGCTGCAGGAGCTCGACGCCTGGGCCCGGCTCGGCGTCGAGGGGCATCTGGAGGCCGAGCGGCCCTGGCTGCCGTACCACGAATTGCTGCGCGAGCCGGCGGCCCGCCTGGTCGGCGCCCTGCCGGCCGAGACGGTCGTGATGAACTCGCTGACCGTCAACCTGCACCTGCTGATGGTCTCGTTCTACCGGCCGGAGGGCCAGCGCACGCTGATTGTCGTGGAGGACACGGCGTTTCCGTCGGACAGCTACGCGGTGCGCAGCCAGGCCGCCTTCCACGGCTTCGACCCGGACGAGACGGTGGTGCGCGCGAACGACCCGCTGGAGGCCATCCGGGAGCACGGCGACCGCATCGCGCTGGTTCTGCTGGGCGGGGTCAACTACCTGACCGGCGAGCTGATGGACATCCCGGGGATCACGGCGGCCGGGCACGCGGCCGGCGCGGTCGTCGGGTGGGACCTGGCGCACGCGGCCGGTAACGTCCCGCTGCGGCTGCACGAGTGGGGCGTCGACTTCGCCGCGTGGTGCTCGTACAAGTACCTCAACAGCGGGCCGGGAGCGGTGGCGGGCGCGTTCGTGCACGAGCGGCACGCCGGCGGCGACCTGCCCCGGTTCGAGGGCTGGTGGAGCACCGAGCCGGCGACCCGGTTCGAGATGGCGCCGGTTTCCCGGCCGCCGCGGACCGCCGACGCGTGGCAGGTGTCCAACCCGCCGATCCTCGCGATGAGCCCGGTGCGCACGTCGCTGGAGCTGTTCGACAGGATCGGCATGCCGGCGCTGCGTGCGCGCAGCGAGCGGCTCACCGCGTACCTGCAGTCGCTTTTGGACCCGATCGGCGTCGAGGTGGTGACGCCGCGCGACCCGGCGCGGCGCGGCTGCCAGCTGTCGCTGCGCGTGGCCGATGCCGGCGGGTTGAGCAAGAGCCTGCGGCACCGGCACGGGGTCATCGCCGACAGCCGCGAGCCCGACATCGTGCGGCTGGCGCCGGTGCCGCTGTATTCGACGTACCACGACTGCTGGCGGGCCGCCGCCGCGATCGCGCACGAGGTGGGGGCATGACGGACGTCGCCGTGATCGGGGCCGGGCTCACCGGCAGCCTGCTCGCCTGCTACCTGGCCCGGCGCGGGCACACCGTGACCGTGTACGAGCGCCGGCCCGACCCGCGCACCGCCGCCGCGGAGCGCGGCCGGTCGATCAACCTGGCGCTGTCGGAGCGAGGCATCGACGCGCTGCGCCGCGTCGGCCTGCACGAGCGGGTGCTCGCCGACGCGCTGCCGATGCGCGGCCGGATGATCCACCCGGTCGCCGGCGAGCTGGACTTCCAGCAGTACAGTCTGGACGGGCAACGGGCGATCAACTCGATCAGCCGGGGCGCGCTCAACAACGCACTGCTCGACGCGGCCGCCGCCACCCCCGGGGTGAGCATCGTCTTCGAGCACCGGCTGACCGGTGTCGACCCGCTGGTGTTCGCGACGCCGGACGGCGAGACGCGGGCTGGCGCCGAGGTCGTCATCGGCGCCGACGGGGCCGGCAGCGCGGTGCGGGGCCAACTGCTCGGCATGGGGCTGCTGGACGAGTCGGTCGACTTCCTCGACTACGGCTACAAGGAGCTGACGATCGCGGCGGGCCCGGGCGGCGACTTCGCCCTGGACCCTGGCGCGCTGCACATCTGGCCGCGCGGCACGTCGATGATGATCGCGCTGCCCAATCCCGACCGGACGTTCACCTGCACGCTCTTCTGGCCCAACGGCGGCACGTCGAGCTTCGCCTCGCTGGGCAGCCCCGCCGCGATCGAGCGGCATTTCCGGGCGGTCTACCCGGACGTGGTACCGCTGATGCCCAACCTGGTCGACGACTACCGGCTCAACCCGGTCGGCCTGCTCGGCACCGTGCGCTGCGGGCCGTGGCAGGCGGCGACGCCGGGCGGCCCGGTCGGCCTGATCGGCGACGCCGCCCACGCGATCGTGCCGTTCTACGGGCAGGGCGCCAACTGCGGGTTCGAGGACTGCGTCGTGCTCGACCGGGTCCTCGACGAGACCGGCGACGACTTCGCCGCCGCGCTGCCGCTGTTCGAGGCCCGCCGCCGCGACGACGTCGAGGCGATCGCGACGATGGCGCTCGACAACTTCGTGGAGATGCGCGACAAGGTGGCCTCGCCGGTGTTCCGGTTCGGCAAGAAGATCGAGCACGCGCTGGAGAGCGCGCTGCCCGGCCGGTACGTCTCCCGCTACGAGCTGGTCTCGTTCAGCACCACGCCCTACGCGCAGGTGCGGGACCGGGTACGCCGGCAATACCAGGTGCTCGGGGCGGCCGGCGCGCTCGCGCTCGGCGCGCTCGCCGCCGCCATGGTCAAGGGGTGGCGGCGATGACACTGCGGCACTTCGTCGGCGGGCGGTTCGTCGCCACCGGCCGGACGTTCCCGAAGCACAGCCCGGTCACCGGCGACCTCGTCACCGAGGTGTGCGAGGCGGACCGCGCCACTGTGGACGCCGCGGTGGCCGCGGCGCGGGCGGCCGTACGGGGCCCGTGGGGCCGCACCAGCGAGCTGGAGCGCGCCGCCGTCCTGCGGCGGATCGCCGACGAGCTGGAGCGGCGCTTCGACGACCTGGTCGCCGCCGAGGTAGCCGACACCGGCAAGCCGGTCAGCCAGGCCCGCACGCTCGACATCCCGCGTGGGGCGGCGAACTTCCGGGCGTTCGCCGACATCGTCGCCGCGGCGCCGGCCGAGTCGTTCACCACCGTCACCCCGTCCGGCGGTCGCGCGCTCAACTACGCGGTGCGCAAGCCGGTCGGCGTGGTGGCGATCGTCGTGCCGTGGAACCTGCCGCTGCTGCTGCTGACCTGGAAGGTGGCCCCGGCGCTCGCCTGCGGCAACGCGGTTGTGGTCAAGCCCTCCGAGGAGACGCCGTCCTCGGCGACGGTGCTCGCCGAGGTGATGGCCGCCGCCGGCGTGCCCGACGGCGTCTTCAACCTCGTGCACGGCTTCGGGCCGGACTCGGCGGGAGAGTTCCTCACCCGCCACCCGGACGTCGACGCCATCACGTTCACCGGCGAGTCCGCGACCGGCTCGGCGATCATGCGGGCCGCCGCCGACGGCGTGAAGGCCGTCTCGTTCGAGCTCGGCGGGAAGAACGCCGGCCTGGTGTTCGCCGACACCGACCTCGACGCGGCCGTCGCCGGCTCGGTGCGCTCCAGCTTCACCAACGGCGGCCAGGTGTGCCTGTGCACCGAGCGGCTGTACGTGCAGCGCCCGGTTTTCGACGAGTTCGTCACCCGGCTGGGCAAGGCGGCGTCCGCCCTGGCGTGGGGGTGGCCGCAGGACGCGGGCACCGGCACGATGCCGCTGATCTCCGCGCAGCACCGCGAGAAGGTGCTCCGCTACTACGACCTCGCCCGCACGGAGGGCGCCACGGTGGTAACCGGCGGCGGGGTGCCGGTGTTCGACGACGCCCGCGACGGCGGCGCGTACGTTGCGCCGACCGTGCTCGTCGGCCTCCCACCGGACGCCCGCACCAACCGCGAGGAGATCTTCGGGCCGGTCTGCCACGTGGCGCCGTTCGACACCGAGGAGGAGGCGTTCGCGCTGGCCAACGACAGCGACTACGGCCTCGCCGCGACCGTGTGGACCCGCGACGTCGGCCGGGCCCACCGGGCCGGTCTCGCCCTGGACGCCGGGCTGGTCTGGGTCAACACCTGGTTCCTGCGCGACCTGCGCTCGCCGTTCGGCGGCGTCAAGGCCTCCGGCATCGGCCGCGAGGGCGGCATCCACTCGCTCAACTTCTACTCCGAGCTCACCAACGTCTGCGTGGACCTCTCATGACCGATGTGCAGAAGGCGGCCGAGGCGCTGCTGGCCGCGTACGAGACGGGCACCCCGATCCCGCCGCTGCGCGGGACCGTGCTGCCGGAGGGCGACGTCGCCACGGCGTACGCCGTGCAGCGGGCCCAGGCCGAGCGCTGGGAGGCCGCCGGGCGGCGGCCGGTCGGCGCGAAGATCGGCCTGACCTCGCCGGCCGTGCAAAGCACGTTCGGCGTCTTCCAGCCGGACTTCGGCGTGCTGTACGCCGACATGGCCGTTCCCGACGGCGCCCCCATCCCGGCCGGCAAGCTGCTGCAACCGCGGGTGGAGGTCGAGGTCGCGTTCGTGCTCGGCCGGGACCTGCCGCACGAGCAGGTCACCGTCGTCGACGTCATCCGGGCCACGGAGTACCTGCTGCCGGCGATCGAGGTGGTCGACTCGCGCGTCGCCGGCTGGGACATCTCCATCGTGGACACCGTGGCCGACAACGCGTCCAGTGGCATGTTCGTGCTCGGCACCGCGCCGCGCCGCCTGTCCGAAGTGGACCTGCGGCTGTGCGGGGCCGTGCTCGAGCACGCCGGCGAGCCGGTGTCGGTCGGCGCGGGTGCGGCCTGCCTCGGCAACCCGGTGCACGCGGTCGCCTGGCTGGCCACCACGCTGGCCGCCGCCGGCCGCCCGTTGCGCGCCGGTGATCTCGTGCTGTCCGGCGCGCTCGGCCCGATGGTGCCGGTGCCCGTGGCAGCCGCGGGACCGGTGTACGAGGCGCGGGTCTCGGGGCTCGGGTCGGTCCGGGCCGTCTTCGAAGGGAGCGCGGCATGACCGTCGGCGTGGCCGTCGTCGGGTCGGGCAACATCGGCACCGACCTGATGATCAAGGTACTGCGGCTCTCGGAGTCGCTCTCGATGGTCGCGATGGCCGGCATCGACCCGGACTCCGACGGACTCGCCCGGGCTCGGCGGCTCGGCGTCGCCACGACCGCGGCCGGCGTCGACGGCCTGGTCGCCATGCCCGAGTTCGCCGACGTGCGGATCGTCTTCGACGCGACGAGCGCCGGCGCCCACCGGCACAACAACGCGGTGCTCCAGGCGCACGGCCGCCGGGTCGTCGACCTCACGCCCGCCGCGATCGGGCCGTACGTCGTGCCGCCCGTCAACCTCGACGAGCACCTCGCCGCCCCCAACGTCAACCTCGTCACGTGCGGCGGGCAGGCGACCGTGCCGATCGTCGCGGCGGTCGGTGCCGTGACCCCGGTCGCCTACGCCGAGATCGTCGCCTCGATCGCCTCGAAGTCGGCCGGCCCCGGCACCCGGGCCAACATCGACGAGTTCACCGTCACCACCGCCCGCGCGCTGGAGGTCGTCGGCGGCGCCGCCCAGGGCAAGGCGATCATCGTGCTCAACCCGGCCGACCCGCCGCTGCTGATGCGCGACACCGTGTACTGCGTCTGTCCGGCCCGCGACGCCGACCGGACCGCGATCGCCGCGTCGGTCGAGTCGATGGTCAAGACTGTCGGCGGGTACGTGCCCGGCTACCGCCTCAAGCAGGAGGTCCAGTTCCGCGCCGACCCCGAGGGGCTGCTCGTGACCGTGTTCCTCGAGGTCTCCGGCGCCGGGCACTACCTGCCCGCCTACGCCGGCAACCTCGACATCATGACGTCCGCCGCGCTCCAGGTCGCCGAGAGGATGGCCGCCGCATGACCGACAGGCTGTACATCCAGGACGTGACGCTGCGCGACGGTATGCATGCCATCGCGCACCGGTACACCGTAGAGCAGGTGCGCACGATCGCCGCCGCGCTCGACGCGGCCGGGGTCGACGCCATCGAGGTCGCGCACGGCGACGGCCTGGCCGGATCGAGCGTCAACTACGGCCGCGGCGCCGCCACCGACGCCGAGTGGATCGCGGCGGCCGCCGAGGCGATCACCGACGCGCGGCTGACCACGCTGCTGCTGCCCGGGATCGGTACCATCGCCGACCTCAGGCAGGCCCGGGACCTCGGGGTCACCAGCGTGCGGATCGCCACCCACTGCACGGAGGCCGACATCGCCGCCCAGCACATCGGCTGGGCGCGGGAGAACGGCATGGACGTCTCCGGGTTCCTGATGATGTCGCACATGAACCCGCCGGCGGCGCTGGCGGAGCAGGCCAAGCTGATGGAGTCCTACGGTGCGCACTGCGTCTACGTCACCGACTCCGGCGGCCGCCTGCTCATGCGTGACGTCGCCGAGCGGGTCGACGCCTACCGCCAGGTGCTCGACCCGGCCACCCAGATCGGCATCCACGCCCACCACAACCTCTCGTTCGGCGTCGCCAACAGCGTGGTCGCCGTCGAGCACGGCACCGTGCGGGTCGACGCCTCCCTCGCCGGGCAGGGCGCCGGCGCCGGCAACGCGCCGCTGGAGGTGTTCGTGGCGGTCGCCGACCTGATGGGCTGGGAGCACGGCTGCGACACGTTCGCGCTCATGGACGCCGCCGAGGACCTGGTGCGGCCGCTGCAGGACCGCCCTGTGCGGGTCGACCGGGAGACGCTCTCGCTGGGCTACGCCGGGGTCTACTCGAGCTTCCTGCGGCACGCCGAGCGGGCCTCGGAGCGCTTCGGCGTGGACGTGCGGGACATCCTGGTGGAACTGGGTCGCCGGCGGATGGTCGGCGGCCAGGAGGACATGATCGTCGACGTCGCCCTCGATCTGGTGAAGGAGCGCGAATGAACCTGGCAGAGCGGCTCGACGAGGCCGAGCGGACCCGCACGGCGATCCCCCAGGTGGTCTCGCGGAGCGGCGCCGACGCCGACGAGGCGTACCGCATCCAGGAGGCGCTCGTCGCGCGGCGGGTGCGCCGCGGCGAGCGGCTCGTCGGCCTCAAGCTGGGCCTGACCAGTCGGGCCAAGATGGCGCAGGTCGGCGTCGACCGGGTGATCTGGGGCCGGCTCACCGACGCGATGCGGATCGAGGACGGCGGCACGGTCGACGCCGGCCGGTACATCCACCCCCGGGTCGAGCCCGAGGTGGCGTTCCGCCTCGACGCGACCGGCGCGGCCACCGCCGTCGCGCCGGCGCTGGAGCTGATCGACTCCCGGTACGCCGACTTCACGTTCGCACTCTCCGACGTCATCGCCGACAACACCTCGGCGGCCGGGTTCGTCGTCGGCGCCTGGCAACCGCTGCCGGCCGGCCCGGACAACCTGGACAACCTGGGTGTGCTGCTGGAGGTCGACGGGCGGGTCGCCCAGATCGGATCCACGGCCGCCATCCTGGGCGATCCCCGCCGGACCGTCACGGCCGCGGTCGCGCTGGCCTCCTCCGCCGGTGTACCGCTGGAGGACGGCTGGGTGCTGCTCGCCGGCGCCGCGACGGCGGCGGTGCCGCTCGCTCCCGGCGCGCACGTGCGCGCGGTCGTCGAGGGCCTGGGCACCGCCACCCTGCGGGCTGCGTCGTGATCGTCGAGGGCGCGGCCCGGCCGCGCGGCCGGTTCCCGCACGTGAAGGTCGCCGGCGGGTTCGCGTTCGTCTCCGGCACGTCGTCGCGCCGGCCCGACAACACCATCGCCGGGGCGTCGGTGGATGCGATGGGCACGACGAACCTCGACATCCGCGAGCAGACGCGGGCCGTGCTGCGCACCATCGACGGCATCCTCGCCGCGGTCGGCGCGTCGCTCGCCGACGTGGTGCAGGTGACCACGTACCTCGTGAACATGAACGACTTCGGCGGCTACAACGAGGTCTACGGCGAGTTCTTCGACGAGACCGGGCCGGCCCGCACCACCGTGGCGGTGCACCAACTGCCGCACCCGCACCTGCTGATCGAGATCCAGGCCGTCGCGCTGATCCCCCGTGGAGGTGGAGATGACTGACATGTCCCCGGTGAGCTTTCCCGACTGGCTCGCCGAGAACCAGCACCTGCTCAAGCCGCCCGTCGGCAACAAGCAGCTGTTCCCGACCGGGTCGGACTTCATCGTGATGGTCGTCGGGGGCCCCAACCAGCGCACCGACTTCCACGTGGACCCGTACGAGGAGTTCTTCTACCAGATCAAGGGCAACATGCACCTCGACGTGATGACGCCCGACGGCCCCGACACGGTGCACATCAAGGAGGGCGGGATGTGGCTGCTGCCCGGCAACATGCCCCACTCGCCGCAGCGCGAGGCCGGCTCGATCGGCATCGTGGTGGAGCGGGTGCGCGAGGAGGGGACCCTGGAGAAGTTCCAGTGGTACTGCTCCTCGTGCGGGAACAAGGTGCATGAGGTCGAGCTGCAGGTGCGCGACATCGTGGTCGACCTGCCGCCGGTGTTCCAGGCGTTCTACGACGACGAGACGGCGCGGACCTGCACCCGGTGCGGCACCGTCCACCCGGGCCGAGGATGAGGATCGACGTTCACACCCACCTGGTGCCGTTCGGCTGGCCGGACCTCGCGGCGGAGTGCGGCGGTGCCGGGTGGCCGTGGCTGCGCGTCGACTCCGAGCGCGCGGCGATGATTATGGTGGGGTCCACCGAGTTCCGGCCGATCGGCCCGTCGGCGTGGGACGCACGGACCCGCCTGGAGGACATGGACGCCGACGGCGTCGACCTGCAGGTGATCTCCCCGACGCCGGTGTTCTTCTCCTACGAGCGCCCGGCCGGCCAGGCGGTCAAGGTCGCCCGGATTTTCAACGACCTGACGCTGAAGCTGGCCGCCGAGAGCGCGGGCCGGTTCGTGCCGTTCTGCCAGGTGCCGCTGCAGGATCCGGACGCGGCCTGCGCCGAACTCGACCGCTGCCTGGCCAACGGGCACGTCGGCGTCGAGATCGGCAACCACGTCGGCGAGCGTGACCTCGACGATCCGGGCATCGTGTCGTTCCTGCGGCACTGCGCGGCGGTCGGCGCGCCGGTGTTCGTGCACCCGTGGGACATGCCGGCCGGTCCGCGCCTGGACCGGTGGATGGCCCGCTGGCTGACCGGCATGCCCGCCGAGACCCACCTGTCGATCCTGGCGATGATCCTCGGCGGGGTCTTCGACGCGGTACCGCCGTCGCTGCGGATCTGCTTCGCCCACGGCGGCGGCAGCTTCGCCTTCTGGCTCGGCCGGGCCGAGAACGCCTGGCACCGCCGCGGCGACGTGGTCCGGGGTCGCTCGGCCCACCCGCCGTCGCACTACGTCGACCGCTTCTCGGTCGACTCGGTCGTGTTCGACCCGGCCGCGCTGCGCCTGCTGGTCGAGACGCTGGGGGAGGACCGGGTCATGGTCGGCAGCGACTACCCGTACCCGCTGGGCGAGCGGCCGGTCGGTGCGGTGGTCGACCGGGCCGGCTTCCTGAGCGAGGCCCAGCGCGCGAAGCTGCTGGGCGGCAACGCGCTGCGGTTCCTCGGACGCTGAGCACCGGCCGAACACCGGGCCGTGCGACAACGCCGTCGCACGGCCCGGCGTCGTTCCCCGGCCGCTCCGACCACCGTTTCGTGTTTGTGAAATCCTGTGAACAAACCTGATCGAAGGCATCCTCCGTACGGCCAAGCGGCGCCGCCATAAGCAATATCTTTCCTGTTCACTGCGGGACGCATCTTGTTCACTGAACTCGCGCCTGATAGAACATCGAGCAGGTCGGGCTAACAGAGGAGTGAACATGGCAGACTCTCCCCATTTCTCCCGCCGCTCCATACTCCAGCTCGGCGGCGTGGGCGCCTTCCTGCTCGCCACCGGCGCCTGCGCGAGCGGCAGCAAGAACAACCCTTCGTCGTCATCCTCCGGCGGTGCCAAGTCGTCGACCCTGAAGATCGCGGTGTCCAGCTACATCAGCAGCTGGGACCAGGACTTCGTCGGCTTCGACCTGACCGCCCTGATGCTGTACAAGAACGTCTTCCCATACATGATCGACTACGGCGTGAAGACCGTCGGCGGCAGCAAGATCCTCGACACCGAGAACATCATGCCGACGTTCGCCGAGTCCTTCGAGCCCGACGCCGAGCAGAAGGTGTGGACGCTCAAGCTGCGCAAGGGCGTCAAGTTCCCCAGCGGCAACGAGCTCAAGGCCGCCGACGTGAAGTGGTCGAAGGACCGGGCGTTCGCCGCCCAGGCCAACGTCGCCGGCATCTACCGCACCATCGGCCTCACCAAGCCCGAGCAGGTCGTCGTCGTCGACGACTACACGGTCGAGTTCCACCAGGAGTTCCCGAGCGCGCTGACCCGGCAGATCCAGGCCATCTCGCTGTACGTCTTCGACTCCGTCGAGGCGAAGAAGCACGCCACCGACGCGGACCCGTGGGCCAAGGAGTGGTTCGCCAAGAACCCGCCCACCGGCGGCTACTTCAACGTCACCAAGGCCACCCAGGGCCAGGAGATCGAGCTCACCGCGAACGACGCCTACCCGGGACCTGACCCGGCCAAGACGAAGACGATCCGCATCTCGGTCGTGCCGGCGGCGGCCAACCAGCGGCTGCAGTTGCAGGCCGGGGACATCGACATCGCGCTGGGCGCCAACCCGCGCGACATCAGGGACCTCAAGAAGACCTCCGGCGTCGCGGTGCTCTCGGCGGCCAGCAACTCGCAGGTCGCCATCCAGATGTCGACGACCACCGCGCCGTTCGACGACGTCAACGTGCGCAAGGCGCTGGCCTACGCCACGCCGTACGAGCAGATCATCAAGAACGTCTACGGCGGCGACGCCCGCCCGACGAAGAGCGTCGTGCCGCTGGACATGCCGGGATACTCCGAGAAGGGGTACCCCTACACGTACGACATCGACAAGGCCAAGGCGGCGCTCGCCGCGTCGGGCAGGACGTCGATCAGCTCGGAGCTGGTCTTCCAGACCGACAACGACGAGCAGCAGCAGATCGCGGTGCTGGTGCAGAGCGAGGCCCGCAAGGCCGGCATCGAACTCAAGCTGACCCCGCTCGACCCGGCGACGCTGGCCGACCGGCGCGGCAAGAAGAACATCCCGCTGCAGATCACGTCCGGCCAGCTGTGGGTCAACGACGTTGAATACATGCTGGCGACGAGCTTCGTCCAGGGCGCCAACCTCAACTACGCCAACTACACCAACCCCAAGATCGAGCAGATCTACCAGCAGTCGCACACCACCGTGGACACGAGCGCGCGCAACCAGCTCTGGGCACAGGTGCAGGACATCATGGCCGAGGACGTGCCGTGGGTCGTGATCTGCCAGCCCAACTTCAACCTGCCGGTGCGCGAGTCGGTGGCCGGCTGGGTGCAGCCGATGGACGGCCTGGCCCGCCTGCGCTACCTGGGTACGTCGGCGTAGATGCGCGTCCTCCGGTTCGTCGTCCGCCGGCTGCTCCAGCTCATTCCGGTCCTGCTCGGAGTGGTCGTGCTGACATTCCTGCTGGTTCGGGTGCTGCCCGGCGACCCGATCCGGACCATTCTCGGGCCCAACGCGACCGCGGCCGACGAGGCGGCGGCCGGGGCCCGATTCGGACTCGACCGGCCGCTGTGGCAGCAGTTCACCGACTACCTCAGCGGCCTGGTCACCGGGGACTTCGGCACGTCGATCCAGAGTGGACAGTCGGTCGGCGGCGAGATGGCGCTGCGGATCGGCCCCACCATGGAGCTGGTCGTGCTGGCGGTGGCGATCGCCATGGTGATCGCCACCGTCGTCGGCCTGTGGTCGGCCCGGCACGCGAACCGGGCCGGCGACCACGGCATCCGGGTGCTCGCGCTGGTCGGCAACTCGATGCCGGAGTTCTGGCTCGGCCTGGTGCTGATCCTCGTCGGCTACGCCGGTCTGGGCTGGTTCCCGGCGCCCAGTGGCCGCGTCGACCCGGACACCGACCTCACCCCGATCACCGGCGCCGACGCGCTCGACGCCCTGCTGACCGGCAACATGCCGGCGCTGACGTCGTCGTTGTGGCACCTGGCGTTGCCGGTGCTCACGCTCGTCATCGTGATCGTGGCCCCGCTGCTGCGCAGCGTACGCGCGTCGGCCCTGGAGGTGCTGCGGTCCGAGCCCTACGCGGCGGCCGAGGCCCACGGGCTGCCCGGCCGGCTGCTGCGCCGCGGCTACCTGGTGCGGGCGGCGCTGGTGCGGCTGCCGTCGCTGGCCGCACTCGTCTTCGGCTTCTCCATCGGCTCGACGGTGCTCGTCGAGTACGTCTACTCCTGGCAGGGCTTCGGCCAGTGGGCACTGCGCGGCCTGCTCTACCGCGACTACCCGGTGGTGCAGGCGTCGGTGCTGGTGATCGCGTTCTGCTACGTCGTGGTGTTCCTGATCGCCGACGTCGTGCACGCCATGCTCGACCCGAGGGTGAGGATCTGATGTCGCTGTCGCGCACCGGTCGGCGTCGGGAGAAGCGCGACGGCCGCTTCGGCACCGTCCTGGTGGTGACGGGCGCCGGGATCCTGGCCGTCGTCGCGCTGGCCGTGCTGCTCGGCCCGCTGTTCACCGCGTGGGGGCCGAACGAGATCGACCCCTCCGCGCCGACCCTCGCCGAGCCCGGCGGGGCGCACCTGTTCGGCACCGACGTCAACGGCATGGACGTGTGGAGCCGGCTGCTGTACGCGGGCCGCGTCGACCTCGGTATCGCGATCGCCGCGGTCGCCGTCGCGGTCGTGCTGGGCAGCGTCCTCGGCGTGGTCGCCGGTTACTTCGGCGGCTGGCTCGACGACGTGCTGATGCGCCTGACCGACATCTTCCAGGCGTTCCCCACGTTCATCCTCGCGCTGGCCGTCGCCGCCCTGCTGGGCAGCGGCCCGGTCAACCTGACGGTGGCGATCGCGCTGGTGAACGCGCCGGCCTACGCCCGCCTGGTGCGAGCCGAGGTCCGCGCGATCCGCGACCTGACCTACGTCGACGCCGCGCGTACCTCCGGCGCCTCGACGATCGGGCTGCTGTGGCGGCACGTGCTGCCGAACAGCCTCACGCCGGTGCGAGTGATCGCCCCGCTCAACTGCGGCTGGGCGATGCTCACCCTGGCCGGCCTGTCGTTCCTCGGGCTGGGCATCCCGGTGCCCGACGCCGAGTGGGGCGCCATGATCAGTCTCGGCACCGGCGACGTGGTAGCCGGCCGGTGGTGGACCTCGGTGCCGCCCGGCATCGCACTGCTCGTCTGCGTCCTGGGCTTCAGCCTCCTCGGCGAGGGCCTGCAGGAGCGCGCCGACCGGGTCCGACGGTGAGGAGCCGCACGTGAGTCTGCTTTCGATCGAGAACCTCTCCGTCGTCATCGGCGGCCGCGTCGCCGCGCTCAGCGACGTCTCGTTCACCGTCGACGCCGGCGAGGTCGTCGGGCTGGTCGGGGAGAGCGGCGGCGGCAAGAGCATGGTCGGCCGGGCGATCGTCGGCATGCTGCCCACCGGCTCGGTCGCGACCGGCCGGGTCGGCTTCGACGGCGTCGACGTGCTGACCATGTCCGCCGAGCGGCTGGCCCACCACCGCGGCCACGGCGCCGCGATGTGCTTCCAGAACCCGCGCGGCGCGCTCAGCCCGACCCGGACCGCGGGCCGGCAGCTGCTCGACCGGCTCCGGACCCACCAGGGGATGGACGGCGAGCGGGCCCGTGAGTCGGCGGTGGAGCTGTTCGAGGCGGTCGGCATCCGCAGCGCCCGCCGCCGCCTCGGCGCCTATCCGCACGAGCTGTCCGGCGGCATGGCCCAGCGGGTGATGATCTCGCTCGCCACCGGGTGCGCGCCGCGCCTGCTCATCGCCGACGAGCCGACCACGGGCCTCGACGTCACGCTGACCGCCGAGATCCTGCGCCAGTTCCGCCACGCCGCCGACACCGACGGCCGCGGCGTGCTGCTGGTCTCCCACGACATCAACGCGATCGCGGCCGTGTGTGACCGCATCGTGGTCCTCTACGCCGGCACGGTCGTCGAGACCGGCCCGGCCTCGCGGGTGCTGACCGCGCCGGCGCACCCGTACACCCGGGCTTTGCTGCGTTCGGTGCCCGACCTCGACGGCCGGCCCGTGGTGGTGACGCCGGGGGCGATGCCGCTGCTGCGCGAGGCCCCGGCCGTGTGCCCCTTCGCGCCGCGCTGCGCGCACGCCGAGGACGACTGCCGGACCTCCCGCCCGCGGCTGGCGGAGCAGGGCGCGCAGTGGACGGCGGCGTGCTTCCACCCGCTGCACGACGCCGTCGAGGCCGGGCAGGCGAGCGACGTCACGGTCGGCGCACCCGCGCGGCGGGCCGCCCCGGCCGCGCGCGCCGAGCCCGTGCTCGTCGTGGACGACGCGCACGTGGTCTACAAGAGCCGGTTCGGCCGGGGCGGGCACCACGCGTTGCGCGGGGTCAGCCTCACCGTCGCCAAGGGCGAACGGATCGGTGTCGTCGGCGAGAGCGGGTGCGGCAAGTCCACCCTCGCCCGGCTCATCGTGGGGCTCGCCAAGCCGACCAGCGGCAGCGTCACGGCCGCCCGCAGCTCGCTGGTCTTCCAGGACCCGATCGGCTCGCTCAGCCCGCGCCGGACCGTCGAGGACGCGATCGGCGAACCGCTGCGCGCGCTCGGTGTCCCCGCGGCCGAGCGGGCCGGCCGGGCGGCCGCCGTGCTCGACCGGATGAAGCTGGACCGCTCGATCCTCGCCCGCCGGCCGCACGAGCTGAGCGGCGGCCAGGCGCAGCGGGTCGGCATCGCCCGCGCGCTCGTCGCCGAGCCGGACCTGATCGTCTTCGACGAGCCGACGTCGGCGCTGGACGTGACCGTGCAGGCGCAGATCCTCGCGGTGATCGACGAGGTCGCCGCGGACCGCTCGCACGGCTCGGTGTTCATCTCGCACGACCTGGCCACCGTCCGCGGGTTCGCCGACCGGGTCGTCGTGCTCTATCTCGGCCGGATCGTCGAGGAGGGGCCGGTCGAGGAGGTCTTCGCGCGGCCGCGGCACCCGTACACGCGGGCGTTGCTGTCGCGCGGTGTGGCGTTGGTCCGCGACCTGGAGGAGGCCGACGCGACGGCCGGGTGCGCGCTGGCGGCCCGGTGCCCCTTCGTCACCGACCGGTGCCGCGGCGAGGACCAGCAGTTGCAGCAGTACGGGGAGAGCCGGGCCGCCTGCTGGCGGGTCCCGGAGATTGGGGAGTTGGTGTGAGCCTCAGGCTGGCCGTCGACATCGGCGGCACGTTCGTCGACGCGATGGAGCTGGACACCCGGACCAACCGGGTGCGGTTCCGCAAGGCGTCGACGACCCCGGCCCGCCCGGCCGACGGCGTGCTCGCCGCGGTGGCCGCGCTCGGCACGGACCTGTCCGACGTCGAGCTGTTCATCCACGGCACGACGCTGGGCCTCAACGCGGTGCTGGAGCGCCGCGGCGCGACGACCGGCATCATCACCAACGAGGGCTTCCGCGACGTGTTCCTCATCGGCCGCGGCAACGTCCCCTCCGACCACATGTACGACTTCCAGTACGAGCGCCCGCCGAGCCTGGTGAAGCGCCGGCACACGGCCGGGGTGAAGGGCCGCCTCGACTACAAGGGCCGCGTGGTCGACGAGCTCGACGCCGGCTCGGTGCTGGCCGCGGCCCGCGAGCTGGTCGAGGTCCAGGGCGTGCGGTCGATCGCCATCTGCTTCCTGCACGCGTTCCTCGACCCGTCGCACGAGCGCGCCGCGGCGGCCCTCATCCGGGAGCGCTACCCCGACGTCAGCATCTCGCTGTCGACCGACATCGCGCGGGAGTACCGCGAGTACGAGCGCACCAGCACCACCGTGCTGGAGGCGTACATCCGCCCGATCTTCGAGCGCTACGTCGACGAGCTGGAGCGAGGGCTGGCCGACGGCGGCTTCGCCGGGCGCTTCCTCATCATGCGCTCCGGCGGCGGGGCGATGACCAGCGAGGCGGCCAAGCGCTCGCCCACCCACACCGTCCTCAGCGGACCGGCCGGCGGCATCGTCGGCGCCGCGTACCTCGCCGGCGCGCTGGGCCGCGACAGCCTCCTCACCTTCGACATCGGGGGCACCTCGCTCGACGCGTGCGTCATCGAGCACGGCAGCGCGGTCGCCGCCCACGAGGCGCAGCTGGAGCACTTCCCGCTGCTGATCCCGACGTACGACATCCGTACCATCGGCGCCGGCGGCGGCTCGATCGCCTGGCTCGACCGGGGCCTGCTGAAGGTCGGGCCGCAGAGCGCCGGCGCCGACCCGGGCCCGGTCTGCTACGGCCGCGGCGGCACCCGCCCGACGGTCACCGACGCGGCCGTCGCGCTCGGCTTCGTCGACCCCGACCGGTTCCTCGGCGGCGAGATGGGGCTGCAGGCCGACGCGGCCCGCAAGGCTCTCGACGAGCAGGTGGCCGCGCCGCTCGGGCTGCCGGTCGAGGCCGCGGCGGCGGGCATCTTCGACGTGCTGCTCGCGCGCACCGTCGGCGCGGTCCGGCAGATCACCGTCGAGCGCGGCCGCGATCCACGGCAGTTCTCGCTGCTCGCCTTCGGCGGCGCCGGGCCGCTGCTGGCGCCGCTGCTCGCCCGGGAGATGGGCATCGCCGAGGTCATCGTGCCGTTCGCGCCGTCGGGCTTCTCGGCGTGGGGGATGCTGAGCGCCGACATCGAAGACAACTTCAGCCGCACGCTGATGACGCCGCTCGACGAGGTCGAGCCGGCCGCGGTCGAGGCGACCTTCGCCGAGGTCGAGGCCGAGGCGCTGGCCTCGCTGAGCGCGCAGGGCGTGCCCGCGGAGCTGGCGGTCCTGCAGCGGCAGCTGGAGCTGCGCTACCTCGGGCAGGAGCACAGCCTCACGGTCACGATCGGGCGCGACGCCCTGGACGCCGACGGCGTGCGGGCCGCCTTCCAGGAGCTGCACACGGCCCGGTACGGCCACGCGATGGGCAACCGCCTGCAGATCCTCAACCTGCGGCTGCGCGCGGTGGGCCGCACGGCGAGCCCGACGCTGGTCGAGCCGCCGCCGGGCGACGGTGATCCGGCCCGGGCCCTGCTCGGTCGCCGGGACGCGTTCGACTTCGGTGCCCGCGCGGTCGTGCCGTTCGATGTCTACGACCGGGCCCTGCTCGCGCCGGGTGACGCGTTCGACGGTCCGGCGCTGGTCGACGAGGGCACGTCGACGACGGTGGTCCCCTCGGGCCAGCGGGTGTCGGTCGACGAGCACGGCTACCTGCTGGTGCGTGCGGCATGACGAACCTGGACGGCGCGACCGTGGAGGTCGTGCGTTCCTACCTGCTGGCGGCGGCCGAGGAGATGCGCGCGACGCTCATCCGTACCTCGTTCAACCCGGTCATCTACGAGGTCCACGACTTCGGGCTCTCGCTGTACGACGCCGACCTGCGTCTGGTGGCCGAGGCGACCGGGCTGACGTTCTTCCTCGGCGCCAACGACTTCTCGCTGCGCAAGGGCGTGGAGTACGTCGGGCGGGAGAACCTGCACCCGGGCGACGTCGTGCTGCTCAACTACCCGTACTGGAACGCGGCGCACGCCTACGACGCGACGCTGTTCGCCCCGGTGTTCGAGCCCGGCGGGCCGCTGCTGGGCTTCCTGTGCGTCCGCGCGCACTGGATGGACCTCGGCGCCAAGGATCCGGGCTACGTGCTCGACTCCACCGACGTACACCAGGAAGGCATCCTCTTCCCGGGCACCAAGGTGGTGTCGCGCGGTGAGCCGGTCCGCGAGATCCACGAGCTGATCCGGTTCAACTCGCGCATGCCCGACGAGGTGATGGGCGACCTGCACGCACAGATCGCCGCACTGCGCACCGGCGAGCGTCGGCTGCTGGAGATCGTCGAGAAGTTCGGCCGGCCGACCGTCGAGGCGACGATCGAGCGGATGATCGCCGACGGCGCCGCACGCACGCGCTCGGCCCTGGCCGCGCTGCCGCAGGGCTCCTGGAGCGCCGAGGACGTGCTCGACGACGACGGCATCACCGACGAGCCGATCCACATGCGGGTGACCGTCACGATCGCCGACGGCGCGTTCACGGTCGACTTCGCCGGGTCGTCGCCGGCCGTGGCGGGGCCGGTCAACATGCCCTTCGGCGCGACCGAGGCGATCTGCAAGGTCGTCCTCAAGTCGCTGACGTCGGCCGATCAGCCCTCCAACGCCGGCACGGTCGCGCCGCTGGTGGTGAAGGCGGAGCCCGGCACGCTGTTCCACGCCGTCTACCCGCAGCCGACGTTCACGCTGTGGACCGGCATCGTCGCGGTCGAGCTGATCCTCAAGGCGCTCGCCCAGGGCATGCCCGACCGGCTGCCGGCCTCGTCGGGCGGCGACGTGCCGGGGTTCATGATGGTCGGCATCCACCCCGACACCGGATCGCTGTTCGCGGTCTCCAACAACGAGCCTGTCGGCTGGGGCGGCACCGCGCACCACGACGGCATGAACGCCGCCACCCACGTCTCCGGCAGCACCGGGCGGATCACGCCGATCGAGGTGCTGGAGGCGAAGACCGGCATGTTCTTCGAGCGGATGGAGATCCGCACCGACTCCGGCGGGGCCGGCAGGTTCCGCGGCGGGGCGGGCCTGCGCCGGGACATCCGGTTCGTGACCCCGGGCGAGTTCCTGTCGGTCATCAAGAAGACCAAGGCCCGGCCCTGGGCGCTGGACGGCGGGCTGTCCCCGGAGTCGAACCGGGTGATCATCTTTCCGGGTACCGACCGGGAGCAGTCGGTCAGCACCAAGCGCACCGTCGTCGCCGTCGGCGACCGCGTCACGCTGCTGACCGCCGGTGGCGGCGGGCACGGCGACCCGCGCGAGCGCGACCCGGACCTGGTGCGCGAGGACGTCGCCGAGGGGTACGTGTCGCCGGAGCAGGCCCGCGAGGTCTACGGGGTCGAGGATGCCTGAGGTCGACGGCGCCACCGCCGAGGTGGTGCGCAGCTACCTCGTGGCCGCGGCCGAGGAGATGCGTGCCGCGCTCGTGCGCACCGCGTTCAACCCGGTCATCTACGAGGTCCACGACTTCGGCATCTCGATCTACGACGCCGGCCTGCGCCTGGTCGCCGAGTCGACCGGTCTGTCGCGCTTCCTCGGCGCCAACGACTACTCGATCCGCAAGGGTGTGGAGTACGTCGGCCGGGACACGCTGCGACCGGGCGACGTCGTGCTGCTCAACTACCCGTACTGGAACGCGGCGCACGCCTACGACGCGACGCTGTTCGCGCCGGTGTTCGTCGACGACGCACTCGTGGCGTTCCTCTGCGTCCGGGCCCACTGGATGGACCTCGGCGCCAAGGACCCCGGCTACGTGCTCGACTCCACCGACGTCCACCAGGAGGGTCTGCTGTTCCCGGGCACCCGCGTGTTCGCGGGCGGTGAGCCCGTCCGGGAGATCCACGAGCTGATCCGCTTCAACTCGCGCATGCCCGACGCGGTGCTCGGCGACCTGCACGCCCAGGTCGCGTGCCTGCGCACCGGGGAGCGGCGGGTCGCCGAACTGTTCGGCACCTACGGCCGGGCAACGGTGGACGCGGTGGTCGACGCGGTCGTCGACGCCGCCGAGCAGTCCGCCCGGGAGGCCGTCGACGCCCTGCCGCAGGGCTCGTGGACGGCCGAGGACTGGCTCGACGACGACGGGATCACCGACGACCCGATCCTGATGCGGGTCACCGTGACGATCGCCGACGGCACGTTCACCGTGGACTTCGCCGGCTCGTCGCCGGCCGTGCCGGGCCCGGTGAACCTGCCGCTCGGCGCGACGATCGCCACCTGCCGCGTGGCGTTCAAGGCGATCACCACGCCGGACGAGCAGACGAACGCCGGCCACTTCGCGCCGCTGGTCGTACGCGCCGAGCCGGGCACGCTCTTCCACGCCGTCCACCCGGCCGCGACGTTCACCCAGTGGACCGGAACCGTCGCGCTGGAGCTGATCTACAAGGCGCTGGCGCAGGGCATGGGCGGCCGGCTGCCGGCCTCGTCGGGCGGCGACGTGCCCGGGTTCATGATGGTCGGCGTCCACCCGGACACCGGATCGCTGTTCGCGGTGTCCAACAACGAGCCGGTCGGCTGGGGTGGGGCGCCCGGCCACGACGGCATCGGCCCGGCCAACCACCCGTGCCAGACCCAGGCCAGGATCACGCCCGTCGAGGTGCTCGAGGCGAAGACCGGCATGTTCTTCGAGCGGATGGAGATCCGCACCGACTCCGGCGGAGCCGGCCGGTTCCGCGGCGGGCCCGGGCTGCGCCGGGACATCCGGTTCGTGACGCCGGGCGAGTTCCTGTCCGTGATCAAGAAGACCAAGTCCCGGCCCTGGGCGATCGACGGCGGCGCTTCCCCGGAGGCGAACCGTGTCCTGCTGTTTCCCGGCACAGCCCGGGAGCGCGCCGTCAGCACGACCCGCACGGCCGTCGCACCCGGTGACCGGGTGACGGTGCTGACCGCCGGCGGCGGCGGGCACGGCGACCCCGCCGCCCGCGATCCGGAGGCCGTCCGGCAGGACGTGGCCGACGGCTACGTCTCCGCCGATGCCGCTCGCACGACCTACGGAGTGGAACCATGAGCCTGCTGCTGGAGAACTGCACGGTCGTCGACGGGCGAATCCGGCCGGTCGAGGACGCCGCCGTCTGGGTGGTCGGCGAACGGATCGCCGCCGCCGGCCCCCGCGACCGGGTGCTGGCCGAGGCCGACGGCGACGCGACCCGCATCGACCTCGACGGCGCCTGGCTCACCCCGGGCCTGGCCAACATGCACACCCACCTGTCGCTCACCCTGCCGGGGGCGGCCGGCGACCGGCTCAAACAGATGGGCCCGCACGAGCTCGCGCTCTACATGGCCGACGGAGCCCGTCGTACCCTCCACTGCGGAGTGACGACGGTCCGGTGCGTCGCCGAGAAGGACCACGCCGACTTCGCGCTGCGCCGCGCGATCGAGGCCGGCCGCACGCCGGGACCGCGGATCTTCACCGCCGGTCGCGCACTGGTGTGCACCGGCGGCCACGGCCACGAGAGCAGCGACACTCTTGAGTGCGACGGGGTGGACGGATTCCGGCGCGGGGTACGCCAGCAGGTCAAGGCCGGCGCAGACCTGATCAAGGTGATGATCTCCGGCGGCATCGCCGGCCAGCACGAGTCGATCGACACCCGCCAGCTGCACCCCGACGAGCTCGCGGCGGTCCTGAAGACCGCGCACGACTGGGGGCGGCGGGTCACCGCCCACGCCGGCCCGGCGCCGGTCATCGCCGAGGCGGTCGAACTGGGCCTCGACTGTGTCGAGCACGGCTACGAGCTGACCCCGGAACTGGCCGCACTCATGGCCGAGCGCGGCACCGCCCTCGTGCCGACCCTGCTCGTCACCCGGTGCAAGGAGTTCTTCGACGAGCTCGGCGTGCCCGACTGGATGCAGCAGCGCTCGCTCGGCGCGGGCGAGCGGCACCTGGAGAGCTTCGCCATGGCCGTCGCCGCCGGGGTGGAGGTGCTGCTGGGCAGCGACATGCCGCCGTTCTGGCCGTTCGAGGGCACCAACGCCACCGTTCGCGAGCTGGAGCACATGTCGGCCGTCATCGGGCCCCAGCGGGCTCTCTACGCCGGCACGCTCGGGCCGGTGCGCTGGCTGCGGGCCGAGCGGGACCTGGGCACGGTCGAGCCGGGCAAGCTCGCGGACCTGATCGCGATGGACCGGGACCCGGCCGCCGACACCTCGGCCTTCCGTGACGTGCGGTGGGTGATGAAAGGGGGCGCCGTGGTGCGCGACGACCGGTCCGGAGTACGGCCGTGACGGCGCTCTCCGAGACGGCGGACGAGATCGCCGCCGCGATCGACGACATGTACGCCGCGTTCCTCGCCGGCGACCGGGGCCGCTTCGACGCCCACCTCGACCCGGACGTCACCACCTGGGAGTCGCATCTGCCCGGGCCGCTGCGCACCCGGGCCGAGCTGGACGAGTACCGGGACCGCCGCGACGCCGCCGGCCGCCGGCCGCTGCTGGCCGAGCTGGTCGCCCGAGCCAAGCGCATCGACGTGTGGGGCGACGTCGGCGTGGCCCGCTACGAGTTGCACGCCCGCGCCGAGGACCAGCGGCCGGAGCAGGTGTCGGTCACCCGGGTCACCGACGTGCTGCGCCGCACGGGCGACGGCTGGCGGATCGTCCACCACCACGCGGAGCTGGTGCGGCCGTGAAGCGCCTCGTCGCCCACCGCGACGGCGAGCCGGTCGACGTGCTCGCCGTCGCCGACGTGCCGGACGACCCGGAGCCCGGCCCGGGCCACGTGCGTGTCGCGGTCGAGGCGGTCGGCCTGAACTTTCTCGACGTCATGCTGTGCCGCGGCACCTACCCGGTGCGGCCGGATCCGCCGGTCACGCCCGGGGTCGAGTTCAGCGGCCGGGTGCTGAGCGGGCCGGACGCCGGCCGTGCGGTGATCGGCTGCCCGGCGCTGCCCCACGGCGCGCTCGGCGAGACCGTCACCATCGAGGCGAACCTGCTCGTGCCGCGGCCCGACGCGATCGACCCGGTGATCGCCGCCGGGATCCCGGTGACCTACCAGACCGCGTGGTTCAGCCTGGAGCGCGCCGGGGTCTCCGCCGGGGACACCGTGCTGGTGCACGCCGGCGCCGGCGGGGTCGGCGTCGCGGCCACGCAGCTCGCGCTCGCCCGCGGTGCCCGGGTGATCTGCACCGCCGGCGGCCCGGCGAAGGCCGAGCTGTGCCGCGCCAACGGCGCCGGCGTCGCGATCGACTACCACAACGAGGACTTCGTCGCGGCCGTCGACGCCGCGACCGGCGGCGCGGGCGTGGACGTCGTCGTCGACCCAGTCGGCGGCGACGTGTTCGCCCGCTCGCTGGACTGCCTCGCCATCGAGGGCCGCATCGTCGCCGTGGGTGCCGCGGCCGGGCCGCCGCCGGCGGTCGACCCGATGCGCCTGGCCGCCCGCAACGCGACCCTCGTCGGCCTCTCGTGGGGCTCGGCCTATCCCTGGCAGCGGCCGGCGGAGGTCGCCGCCGCCTACGCGGCGCTGTTCGCGCTGTGCGCCTCGGGCGCCGTCCGGCCGCGGTCAACCGGGTCGAGCCGCTGGAAGGGGCGCCCGCCGCCCTGCAGGACCTGGCCGCCGGGCGTACCGCCGGCAAGATCGTCGTCCGGATCGGAGCGTGAGGAATGTCCGAAGACAACGACATGGAGTTGTACGACCTCAGGGTCACCGTCGATCACATCGAGGGCCGCTCGGTCTGCGGGATGGCGGTGGGGGACTGCTTCGAGCTCGAGCGCAGCGCCCACCTGCGGCTGCCCGACGGCAAGCACTTCTGCGTCTACGCCCTGGCGGCCGTCCTGCCGTTCCTCGCGGCCAAGCAGCGCGCGCTGCCGGACGGCGACTGGCTGGAGCGCGACACCCTGTTCTGCTGCCCGGATCCGGAGGAGCGCCTGGTGATGCGGGTGGAGCGCACCCGGCGGCGCGGGATGCGATCGGGCGACCTCACGTGAGTGCCCCCGGAGGGGCCGAGATCGGTCTGGGCATCCAGAGCGACAAACGGCCCGGCGACTACGCCCGCCTGGCCCGGGCGGCCGAGGCGCACGGCTTCGACGTGCTGAGCGTCTTCGGCGACCTCATGTTCCAGCCGCCGATCTTCCCGTTGCTGGAGATGGCCGGCGCGACCTCCCGGGTGCGACTCGGCGCCGCCTGCCTCAACCCGTACTCGATGGCCCCCTACGAGATCGCCGGCCAGGTCGCCGCGCTCGACCTCGCCTCGGCCGGCCGCGCCTACCTCGGGCTGGCCCGGGGCACCTGGCTCGGCGCGGTCGGGATCGATCAGCCCCGCCCGATCGCCGCGCTCGGCGAGGCGGCCGAGGTGGTCTACCGGCTGCTCGGCGGCCGGACCGACGGCTTCGACGGCCGGGTGTTCCGGCTCGCGCCGGGCGTCGCCCTGCGCTATCCGGTCCAGCGGCCCGACCCGCCGTTGCTGATCGGCGCGTGGGGCGCGCGGGGCGCGGCGCTCGCCGGCCGGATCGCCGCCGAGATCAAGGTGGGCGGCAGTGCCAACCCGGCGATGGTCGGCGTGGTGCGCGAGCGGCTGCGGGCCGGCGCCGAACCGGCCGGCCGGCCGGTGACCGACGTGCGGATCGTGCTCGGCGCGGTGACCGTGGTCGACCGGGACGGGGCGGCCGCCCGGGCCAGGGCCCGCACGGAGGTCGCGATGTACCTCGCGGTGGTCGCCGGGCTCGACCCGACCGCGGGCGTGCCGGCGGACCTCGTCCAGCGGGTCGCCGAGCTGGTCGACCGGGGCGAGCACGAGGCCGCCGGCCGGCTCGTGCCCGACGACGTGCTCGACCTGTTCGCGTTCTCCGGCACGCCCGAGCAGGTCGCGGCCCAGGCACAGGCGCTGATCGACGCCGGCGTCGGGCGGGTGGAGTTCGGCACACCGCACGGGCTGACCGACGACGGCGGCGTGGACCTGCTGGGCGGCGCGGTGCTGCCCCTGCTGCGACGGGAGGCGGCGTGAACGTCGACGTGATCGTGGGCCCGGACGTGGTCGCCGACCTCGACCTGGTGCGCGAGCTGGCCGAGGCCGAGTTCGCCGGGCTCGGCGTGGACGGTACCGTCCGCGAGGCAGGGCTCGGCGTGGACGGTACCGTCCGCGAGGCAGGGCTCGGCGTGGACGGTACCGTCCGCGGGGCAGGGCTCGGTGTGGACGGTACCGTCCGCGAGGCAAGGCTCGGCGTGGACGGTACCGTCCGCGAGGCAAGGCTCGGCGTGGACGGTACCGTCCGCGAGGCACCGGACCTCGCCGCGGCGCTGGAGGGCGCGACCGGCGCGGTCGTCGCGCTGCCCGGGCCCACGGCACCGGCCCGGAGGCTGATGACGACGCCGGGCCGCCACGTCCCGCGCACGGTGTGGCTCGACCTCACCGCGACCGGGCCGCAGCCCGTCGCGGCCGGGTCGGAGCACCACCAGGGCCGCGAGATCTGGGGCGTCACCTGGGCCGTCCGGCGGGCCGTGCACCGGCTGCGGCACCCGGCCCGGCGCATCGCCTACGGACCGGACGCGGAGCAGTGGGGCGAGCTACGGCTGCCCGCCGGCACCGGCCCGGTGCCCGTCGCCGTGCTGCTGCACGGCGGCTTCTGGCGCTCGGTCTGGGGCGCCGACCTCATGGACGCGATGGCGATCGACCTGGCCCAGCGCGGCTTCGCCGCGTGGAATCTCGAGTACCGGCGCCCGGACCGCCACGGCTGGGCCGCCACGACGGCCGACGTGGCCGCGGGCCTGGCCTTCGCGGGCGCCGCCGACGCCCGGGTCGATCCGTCGCGGCTGGTCCTGTTCGGGCACTCCGCCGGCGGGCAGCTCGCGGTGCGGGCGGCGGCCGACGCGCCTGGGGCGGTCTCGGTGGTCGTGTCGCAGGCGGGCGTGCTCGACCTGGCCGAGGGGCAGCGGCGCGGGATCGGCACCGGTGCGGTCGCCGCGGCGCTGCGCGGCGACGAGGCGGCGCTGGCGGCGGCGGACCCGATGCTGCGGCTGCCGCTGGGCGTGCCGGTGGTCGTGGTGCAGGGCCGGGCCGACGGCCTGGACCTCGTCGACATGTCCCGCCGCTACGCCCGGGCCGCGCTGGCCGCCGGCGACCGGGTGATCCGGCTGGAACTGGCCGCCGACCATTTCGACGTGATCGACCCGCGCACGCCGGCCTGGGCGGCCACGATGGACGCGGTTACCAAAATCTTGACGTGAGAGTGAACAACGATCTTCAGAACAGGCGCGGGGTCACCACCGAGACCACGGTGGTGACCTTGTCGGTGTCGTTGTAGAGCCGGTGCGGGGTGCTGGAGCGCAGGTGCAGACTGTCGCCCGGGTACAGCCGGTGCTCGACGCCGTTGACCTCGTAGAGCAGCTCGCCCGAGACCACGTAGGCGAACTCCTCGCCGGCGTGGCCGTAGGCCTCCTCGCGGCGCCCGCCGGGGGCGATGTGCACGACCATGGGCTCGAGCACCAGGTGCGGGCCGCGGTCGGAGAGCATGCGATAGGTGATCTGGCCGGAGACGTACTCCGTCGCGCCGTTCTGGGCGCGGGTCAAGGTGAAATGGTCCGGCGGGTCGTCGGTCGGCGCCGCCGGCGGGGCCGCCCGGTCCTCCTCGTGGAAGAACTCGGCGACCGGGCGGTCGAGCGCCGCGGCGACGCCGTTGAGGGCGGTCAGACCGATCGCCGAGATGCCGCGCTCGACCTGGGAGAGGAACCCGATGGACAGGCCGGACTGCGTGGCGAGGCCGCGCAGCGTGAGCCCGCGCTCCTTGCGGAACTGGCGCATCCGCGCACCGACCAGCGCCTGCCCGTTGTTCTCGACGCGGTCCTGTCTTGCCGTCGTGCGCACCTTCGAACCTCCTGCCGAAACTTGTTCGATCCTATCGAACTTGGTCCGGCAGTGAGGACCCCCGAGCGTCGCCGAACTTCGGTCATCCGCGCCACAGTCCACTGTTCTCACCCGCCCAACGGGTGCGACGCGCTGGAGTGATCGCGTGGTGCACCGGCCGCGGGTTCCGCCTCCGCGTACCAATTCACCGGAGCGTGTCGGATCGGCGCGACGGTGTTCGTAGCGGGTGAGCGGTGCCCCGAGGGGCGGCCCAGGCGATCAACCGCCGGCATCACCCTGTACCTCGTCGACGAGCGCGGCACCTCCTCCACCTACCCCGCCTGCCGCCGCCGCGTCCCCAAGCCCTGCAACACCGGTGTGGACCGCTGCCCCCACCCGAACGCCGACTACCTCAACTCCCCACCCGCCGCCGCTCTCGGCCTGAACTACCACTTCCGGCGCGAGGCCGCCGTGGCTGTGCTCCACCCCCTGGGAGCACCTGCGGCGTACGCCGCCGGCCTGGTGATAGGACATCGGCTCGAACTCCCTCAGGGCGTAACGCCTGGTGGTCCGACGCGGTCGCCCAGGCGGCCAGATCGGCGCGCTGACGCGGCCGCGCGGTCCAGGTTGGACAGCGCGCAACCACGGACGGTAAGACAGCCACCAGGGCCGCTCGTCGGCGACCTCCTGGTTCGGGCAGGACATCCGCAACGGCATCCCGCTCGCCATCGTCGACTGGAAGGGCCGGTTCCGCACCCCGCTCCAGTCGTTCACCGCGACGCCGCGGCCGCTCGACGGCGTGGCGCCGTTCGTCTGGCACGGCTCGATCGGCAGCCCGGAGATCGCCCGGCAGGCCGCGTACTACGGTGACGGCTTCTTCGCCAACCACATCTCTCTGGCCGAAGGAGCGCATCCAGCGCATGGTGGGTCTCTACCGCGAACGCTTCGCGGGAACCGGCCATCGTGGGCCTGGGCGGCAGGTCTTCATGCGGAAGAACGCGCAGGACGCGGTACGGGAGTTCCGTCCGTACTTCGACGTCGCGCCGGTGTACGGGCACGGTCCGTCGCTGGAGGAGTTCACGGCCGAGACCCCCCTTTGACGGTCGGCCGCCCGCAGCAGGTGATTGTCGTCTCCGGCAGCCTCCGGGCAGCCGTCCTCCACCCGGCTGCTCGCCGGACCGGTTGGCGGCGGCCACCGAGGACACAGTGCGTGTCACCGGATACGAGCCGGGTACGGAGATCGGATTCCCGTCGACGGCGGTGGGCCGAGTGGTCGACGCGGTGACCGCCGCGGACGGGCTGATCGCGGTCACTCCGGTGTTCAGCGCCTCCTGCAGCGGGCCCGCCGCGAGCCGGCCAAACCGGCCGACCCGTTCGCGCGGTCGGCCGGCGTCACCGTGGGGTTCGAAAACTCGAATCGCATACGCCTTACGCTTTGGGAGCGCTCCCGCTACGATCGGCACATCGACGCGCGCACGCGGTAGGGGCACCCGCGTAACTGAGCCGGGATTCCCCCCGTCAGGTCTCCCGAGGAGCTCGCGTTGAATCCCTCGATCCGCTCCGTACGCCGATCCCACCCTGCCGCGCCAGCGGACCCCGTCGGAACCGCCCCGAATTCCGGACCGTTGCCCGGCACCGCCGGACCGTCTCCCGACACCGGCGGACCGTTTCGGGACTCCGCGGGTCCCGACGCGGACGGGCCACGACGACCACCCGAGCCCGCCCCCGGCACCTCGTCGGGCGGCCCCCGTGGCAGCCGTGGCGGTCCGGCGCGGGGCGCCGTGGTGGTCGCCTTCTCGATCACCGCGACGACCGCCGTCTGGCTCGTCGTGGTGATCGTCGCGCCGCACGTCACGCTCGCGCCGGCGTGGCGTACCGCGGCGCTCTTCTGCCACCTGACCTGCCTGGTCGTGAGCTTCGGCGCGGTGCTGACCGTCGACTGGTTCAGCCTGCGCTGGCTCCTGCGCCGGGAACGGCTCGTCACCGTGCTGGCCACCGCACGCGGCGCGCACCCGCTCATCTGGTCCGGGCTCGCGGGCCTGCTGGTCAGCGGGGCCGCGCTGGGACCCGACACATCGTCGACGCTGGTGCGGATCAAGCTGCTGGCGGTGCTCGCGGTCGGGATCAACGGGCTGTTCCTCGGCCGCGTCAGCGACCGGCTCGCGGCCGGCGGCGACGGTCCGCTCGCCTGGACCAGGCTGGTTCCGGCCGCCGCCGCAGCGACCGTCTCCCAGCTCGGCTGGTGGACCGCCACGCTCATCGGCTTCTGGAACGCACGCCACTGACGCCGAGCGGCCGCTGGAGGCCAGTGACGCACCGAGCAGGCCCTCGCGGAGCTGCGTACCGTCTGCCGCCGGTGCTGGCCGACCGCGGGCTGGCGGGTGCCCTCAGCGGCCTGGCCGGCAGCTGCGGAGTGCCGTGCCGGGTCGAGGTCGACGTGCCTGGCCGG
>Ga0164243_10000515_pt1 | contig 72177 bp, 53 predicted proteins | sample OricompcompostOP_FD_108781 | JGI IMG/M metagenome (GOLD analysis project Ga0164243, IMG submission 108781) | Organic Plus compost microbial communities from Emeryville, California, USA - Original compost - Organic plus compost (OP) | ecosystem: Engineered > Solid waste > Mixed feedstock >... | reverse complement strand
GTGTCAGCGTCAACGTTCGAGTCCGGGTCAGCGTCAGCGCTCGTGTCAGCGTCAACGTTCGAGTCCGGGTCAGCGTCAGCGCTCGTGTCAGCGTCAACGTTCGAGTCCGGGTCAGCGTCAGCGTCCACGTTGGTGTCCGCATCAACGTCGGTGCCCGCAGCTGTGACCGTGAGGGTGTCCTCAGCGGGGGTGTTCGACTCGTCGCCGGTGGCGACGACGGTGTAGTCGGCGGGGGCGGTGTCGGCGGGGACGGTGTATTCGAACGAGAAAGTGCCGTCTTCCAGAACAACGACGTCGTCAGCGACGGTCTCACCATCGATGACGATCGTCACGGTCTCGCCGGGGGCGTAGCCCTCGCCCGAGATCGTGGTCGTGTCGCCCGGCTCGACCGAGCTGGGGTCGACGTCGAGGACCGTCGCGTACACGACGTCCTCGAAGTCACCGCGAACGGTTGCGGATCCAAGAGCAAGCTGGAGGATCGGCGCGTTCGGAAGCAGGGTGACCTCAAGGGCGCGCTCGGTGAACGTGTCCTCCGTGGTCGTTGCGTTCTCGTTCGTGAACTCGCCGACTTCCTGCACGTTCGCGGTCAGCGAGAGCAGGTTGTCCGTGACGAGGCCGAAGAGCGGCTGAAGGGCCGTGTTTGCGGTCTCGACGATCGGACGGAAGATCGTGTCGAGCGCACCCTCGTTCGTGATCGCCTGCGAGAGCGGGGTCACGAGCGCGGGGAGAATGGTGTTCGTGATCCCCTGCAGAAGGGGCTCAAGGAGCTGACCGATGGGAAGACCCGCCACCGACGTGCCGTCCGTCGTAACGACCGGCGTCGTGGAACCATCTGCGCCGATGAAGTCGCCGAGGGTGCCATTGAGCTGAACGTTGATCTGACCGAGGTTGATACCCAGCGGACCGTCGACGTTACCCGCAATCACGACGTTCACGTCGACGGCGTTCAGCGCGTCTGTGACGGCGTTCACGAGAAGTGCCGGGATCTGGTCGAGCAGGGTGCCGAGTGCGCCATCGAGGGCAGCCTGAACGAGGTCAGGGTCAAGGAGCTCGGTGTTCGCCGGCAGCCCGTTGAGGGTTCCGTCGTAGTCGCCGCCCTGGGTGTCCTGGACGAGCTTTGCAATGTCCACGCTCACGGTGCCCTCGCTGAGGTCGATCGTGAGGGCGCTGTCGGGAGAGGTCAGGGGCTCCGCCAGAACGGCCTGAACGGCTGCGGCGAGGTCCACCTGCACGTTTGCCGTCACTCCGAGGTCGACGCTACCGCCGACAAGGCTCAGGACACCGTCGAGAAGCCCCGTGAGGCCACCCAAGAGCGGGTCGACGGTGTTTTCGATGACGCCACCGGGGCCCGCAAGACCGTTGATCGGTCCCGAGATCTGGTCGAGCGCATCGAGCACGCCCGCGGAAAGGTCGCCGATCGCCGGGCTCTGCAGGATCAGCGTGCCGCCTGCGATCTGGTAGTCGCCCGACGGTGCGTTGTCGGCGTCGACCGTGGCCGAGGCCGAGATCGCGCCGAGCTCGAGACGTGCCTGGTCGAGAAGAGCCCCGAGACCAGCGGCCTCGAGGATCGGACCGAGGTCGAGGTACGCGTTCTCGGCGGGGTCGGTACCCGTGGCCGGCGAGATCGCGCCCTCTTCGCCGATGAGGCCGCTCGATGCATACGCCGAGTCTTCGCCCGCATTGGCGTACTGGCCGAGAGCTCCGAGACCAAGAATCGGGTTCTCGCCGAACAGCTGGATGCCGTCGCCGAGCGGAATGTCGAGACCGCTCAGAAGCTCGAGGTCGAGCGAGCGCGAGTTGGCACCCGGTGTGCTCGGCGATGCCGAGTACGCGGGCTCAAGTTCGGCGAGCGCGTTGACGAGGTCGCCAACCGAGCCGTCGAACGTCAGGAAACGACCTTCTGCTTCCGCAGTGTCGTCCGGAGCGGCGTTTGCTGCCAGCGATCCCGCGCCAACGAATGCCGTGGCAAGCGCGCAGGTCGTGACAACACCCCCGATCCGCTTTGCTGTGAGCCACGGCTTCACGCCGGGCTGATGCTTTTCAGCACGCATTGATATCCCCTCAGATACATACGCAAGTAGAGCCCGGGGCGGACGCCCCGGGGACTGAGGGATGCCAGCGAACGTGGAGCTGCACGCAGGATTCACCCAGTCAGGAGATATCCTGCCGTGGATCGGGTGCAATGTCCAGCGAATATTAAGAAATCCCGCGCACTCCCGCGAGTCGCTTGCGACGTATGGAACTGCGGGTTACGCAACATTTCACAAGCTTGCACGTGCATATATGCCCCGAAGACAACTGCGCGCTCAGACGTATCCCCATCGACATACGCTGGGGGGCGGACCAAGGATGACGATGCGGTACGTGGAAGCTCTCTCGAGACGAGGATTCGAAGAGAGCGGGACGGCTCGCCTCATTGTTCTTACCCGGACTCCGCAATACAAACGGGGATCGCGGGTCCCCGGACCGGGCGCCGGGGACCCACGACGATCACCCCGCGGCGATGACCTCGAGCACCTGCTCGCCGTAGGCATCGAGCTTCTTCTGCCCCACGCCGCTGATGCCGCTGAGCTCCTCCAAAGAAGAAGGCCGATGCTCGGCCAGCGCACGCAGGGTCGCATCGCCGAACACGATGTACGCCGGCACTCCCTGTTCGCGTGCCTGACCCGCCCGCCACTCGCGCAGGCTCTCGAAGAGACCACGGTCGCCCTCGCCGAGGGTGTCGGCGGCGCTCGTCTTGCGTGCGATCGCGGGACGCGACTTACGGCCGATCACATCGTGGCGCAGCAGCACGGGCGTCTCGCCGCGCAGCACGCCGGACGACGCCGGCGTGATCGCGAGCGTGTTGTACTCACCCTTCGGCGTCAGCAGTCCCATCGCAAGCAGCTGGCGGATCACGCTTCGCCAGTCCTGCTCCGAAAGATCCTCGCCGATGCCGTAGGTCGACAGGCGATCGTGCCCGAAGCGGCTGATCCGGTCGTTCTGCTTGCCGCGCAGGATGTCGATGAGGTGCCCGGCGCCGAACGACTGCCCGCGCTCGCGGTCAAGACGCACGATCGTCGACATCAGCTTCTGCGCCGCGATCAGCCCATCCCAGGTCTTCGGCGGCTCGAGGCACGTGTCGCAGTTACCGCACGGTTCGGACGCCTGCCCGAAGTAGTCGAGCAGGTTCTGCCTGCGGCATGCGACCGTCTCGCAGAGCGCGAGCATCGCGTCGAGGTGCTGGTTCTGGCGCATCTGCAGGGTGCGGTCTCCCCCGCCCTGCTGAATCATGCGGCGCTGCTGAACCACATCGCCGAGACCGTAGGCCATCCATGCAACGCTCGGCTCCCCGTCGCGCCCCGCGCGGCCCGTCTCCTGGTAGTACCCCTCGACGGACTTCGGCAGGTCGACGTGCGCGACGAAGCGCACATCGGGCTTGTCGATGCCCATGCCGAACGCGATCGTCGCGACGACCACGACGCCGTCGTCGCGCAGGAAGCGCGACTGGTGCGCCGCGCGCACCTCGGCCGGCAGGCCCGCGTGATAGGGAATCGCGTCGATCCCCTGCCCCGCCAAAAAGGTCGCAATCTGCTCGACCGACTTGCGGCTGAGCGCATAGACGATGCCCGCGGATCCGTCGGGCTGCGAGCGAATGAACTGGAGCAGCTGGCGACGCACCTCGGTCTTCGCCTCGATGCGGTACTGGATGTTCGGCCGGTCGAAGCTCGACACGAAGTGCTTCGCCCCGGGCAGTTGCAGACGCTCGGTGATCTCCTGGTGCGTCTCGCGGGTCGCCGTCGCCGTGAGAGCCACGCGCGGCACTCCCGGAAACACCTCCCCCAGATCGCCCAGCGCGAGATAGTCGGGGCGGAAGTCGTGGCCCCACTGGCTGACGCAGTGTGCCTCGTCGATCGCGATCACGCTCAACGCGCCCCGCTGCAACAACGCCCGCGTGCCAGGGCTCGACAACCGCTCCGGCGCGACGTATATAAGGTCGAGTTCGCCCGCGACGTACGCACGCTCGACCGCCGCACGCTCCGACGGATCCTGCGTCGAATTCAGGTACGCGGCCGCGACGCCGTTGGCGCGCAGCGCCTCGACCTGATCGTGCATGAGCGCGATGAGCGGCGAGACGACGAGCCCCGTCCCCTCGCGCACGAGCGCCGGAACCTGATAGCAGACACTCTTGCCGCCGCCCGTCGGCATCAGCACGATCGCGTCGCCGCCCGAGATCACCTGCTCGACGACGGCGGCCTGGTCGCCGCGGAACTCGTCATAGCCGTACACGGTCCGGAGCGCGTCCAGCGCCGTCGCGTATCGCGACGGGCGCGACGAGCGAACGGGATCCGCGAAAGACGCCGGATCCGCATGCTGCGCCGCGTCCGCCGGGGGCGCGACGAACGGATCCGCCCACTCGATCGCGCCGCCGTCGTAGCCGCCGTAGAAATCCTGCGGCGGCTCGTCGGGCGGGAACCAGCCGTCGTCGGGCTCGGGCGCGTAGTTCGGATCGCTCATGAACCCAGCCTAGAAGCGAGGGCTGACAAAGCAGTCACGAGACGACGCGTCTCGGTTGCCCGAGACGAAAAGGAGGGGCCAGGGTCATGACGACCCTGGCCCCTCGGACGGGACGATGTCAACGACAACGCCCCGACGTTCGCCCGGCTCGCTCACACATTTGGGGGGAAAGTGAGCGAGCCGAGCGAACCTCCTGCTACTGCTGAGTGCGACGGCGCATCGTGTAGACGACGGCACCACCCAGCAGCATGATCACGCCGAGCGCGCCGAGAGGCAGCGCCATGTCGCCGCCGGTGGGACGCAGGTCGTCCTTCGGCTGCTCCGACGGGGCCGGGCTCGGGATCGGATCCGTCGAGGGCGCCGGATTCGGCTCCTCGCTCGGGACGGGCGAGGGCTCCTCGGTCGGCTCCGGCGACGGCTCCTCAGTCGGGACCGGGGTCGGCTCCTCAGTCGGCGTCGGCTCCTCAGTCGGGCTCGGCGAGGGCTCCTCCGTCGGCTCCACCGAAGGCTCGGGCGAGGGTTCCTCAGTCGGCTCGGGCTCCGGCGTCTTCACGAAACCGAAGTCCAGGGTGTCGTCGCGCTGACCGTCCTCGGTGAGATCGGTCGACTCGGCCTCGTTCGTCGACGAGTCCTTGTCGCGGTCTCCCACGCCCGGCTTCGTCGGCTCGTAGCCATCCGGCACGCAGGTCACCTTGACGGTGTAGTGCTGTCCCTCGGGCAAGACCGGCAGGTTGTCGAACGAGTAGTTGCCGTTCTCGTCGGTCTTGACGGGGCCGGCGGGGTTGCCGTCGACGTCCGCGACCGGCTTGCCGTCGGGGCCGATCAGTTCGAGGCAGACACCGGGGATGCCCGGCTCGTCCTCGTCCTGGACGCCGTCGACGTCCGCGTCGTACCAGACCTTGTCGCCCACCGAGACGCTCGGCTTGATGAAGCCGAAGTCAAGGGTGTCGTCGCGGTCACCGTCGTTCGTCAGGTCTTCCGACTCTGCAACGTCGGTCGACGAGTCCTTGTCGCGGTCGCCCGCGCCCGGCTTCGTCGGTTCGAAGCCCTCGGGAGCGCACGTCAGCTTGACGCTGTAGTGCTCGCCCTCCGGCAGCGCCGGCAGGTTGTCGAACGAGTAGTTGCCGTTCTCGTCGGTCTTGACAGGGCCGACAGGGTTGCCGTCGACGTCCACGACGGGCTTGCCGTCGGGGCCGACCAACTCGAGGCAGACACCGGGGATGCCCGGCTCGCCGTCGTCCTGCTTGCCGTTCTTGTCCTTGTCGTACCAGACGCGGTCGCCGACGGAGACGCGCTTGACGATCACGCCCGCGTCCCACGTCGGGTCGATGCCCTCCGAGGCGCGCACGTCACCGAACTCGTATGCGTCGTTCGAGACGAGGAACTCGTTGGATCCGTCCAGCGTGAACGGCACCGTGAGACCCGACGGGCGGGTCGCGTTCGAGTCGGCCGACGTGTCGTCGCCCTCCAGAACGTCGGTGAACGAGTAGATGACGGCCTGCTCGTCCGTGAGGACGAAGCGCAGCTTGTAGTCACCTCGGCGCAGCTCATCGAACATGTAACGGCCGTTCTCGTCGGTCGTCGTCGTGTCGATCGTGTTGCCGTCCGCGTCGAGCAGCTCGACGATGACGCCCGGCAGAACCGGCTCACCCTCGTTCTGCACGCCGTCGCGGTTGGTGTCGATCCACGTGTACTCGCCGACGGCGTAGGTCTTGTGGACCACTCCGGCGTCCCACGTCGGGTCGATGCCATCGGTCGCCTTGACCTCGGCCGGCTCGTAGTCGGTCGTGAGGTTCTCGGCCCCGTGCTTCAGCTCGATCACGTCGGTGATGCCGGTCGCCGGATCAGCGTCCGAGTCTTCGCCACCGAGTTCTGCGTTCTTGCCGGTGAAGTTGTATTCCTTCGCCTGCTCGTCCGTCAGGGTGAACTTGACGCGGTAGTTGCCGGCCGGCAGCTCATCGAAGAGGTAGCGGCCGTTCTCATCGGTCTTGGTCGTGGCGATGACCTGATCGGAGGTCTCACCGAGTAGCTCGACGATGACGCCCTCGAGCACTTCCTCGTCGTCCTGCAGACCGTTGGCGTTCTCGTCGATCCAGACCACGTCGCCGATCGCGTAGCTACGAGCGAACACGCCCGCGTCCCACGTCGGATCGATGCCCTCGGTCGCCTCGACGCCCTCGACGCCCAGCACGAGGTGGTCGTTGCCGTCGTCGAGCGTCACCGGAACGGTGAGCGCGACTGCCTGGTCGCCACCCGAGACGATCGCGTCCGAGTCCTTGTTCGGGCCGGTGCCCTCCGCAAGGCTGTTCGGGAACGTGTAGACGTACAGCTCCGACTGCTCCGGGGTCAGCGTGAACTTGACCTCGTACGTACCCGCGGGCAGGTTGTCGAAGCGGTACATGCCGTTCTCGTCGGTCAGGACGGAGTCGACGGGGCTGCCGTCGACGTGCGTCGCCGGCTCGCCGTCCGTGCGCAGCAGCTCGACGGTGACGCCCGCGAGGACCTCATCATCGTTCTGCACGCCGTCCTTGTTGGCGTCGATCCAGGTGTAGTCACCGATGGCGTATGTCTTCTCGACCACGCCGGCGTCCCACGTCGGGTCGACACCCACCGTCGCCTTGATGTCGTCGGCGGTATGCGCGTCCTTGTAGGCGGCGAAGTCGTCGCCCTTCAGAACGGTGCTGTAACCGACCTCGAAAGCCTCGCTCACGCCGGATCCGCGCTTCGCGTCGGAGTCGGTCGCCGTCGCGTCCTCGCCCTGGAGCGCGTCGGTGAAGGTGTACTTCACCGCGTCGTCGCCGTTGAGCGTGAACTTCAGCGTGTACCGGCCGGCCGGGACCTCGTCGAACAGGTAGTGCCCGTTCTCGTCGGTCGTCGTCGTGAGCGGCTCGTCGAACGAGTTGCCCTCCGCGTCGAGCAGCTCGACGGTGACGTTCGCCAGAACCGGCTCGTCATCGCCCTGCAGACCGTCGCGGTTCGTGTCGATCCACGTGTAGTCACCAATGGCGTAGGTCTTGACGACCACGCCGGCGTCCCACGTCGGGTCGATGCCCTCGGTCGCGTCGAACTCCTGGTCGCCGTAGTCCTTCGTGACCGTGTCCGGGCCGAGGTGGAAGACCTCGGTGCGGCCCGTCGTGAAGTCGGCGTCGGAGTCGGCGTCATCGGACTCGACGTTCGAGCGGGTGAAGATGTACTTCGCCTGCTGCTCGTCGGTCAGCACGAACTCGACCTGGTAGTCGCCCTCGTCGAGGTTGTCGAAGAGGTAACGGCCTTCCGCATCGGTCGTGGTCGTGTCGACGATCTCGCCGTCGACCAGCAGGTTGACGGTGACGCCCGGGAGGGGCTTCTCCTCGTCGCCCTGGATGCCGTCGTGGTTCGCGTCGATCCACACGTAGTCGCCGATCGCGAAGCTGCGCTTCACGACTCCGGCATCCCACGTCGGGTCGATGCCCTCGGAGGCCTCCACGACGACGCCGTTGCCGGCCTTGTCGGTGAGGTGCTCATTGTCGTCGCCGAGAACGATCTTCTCGGTCGTACCGACCGCCGCGTTGTCATCGACCTTCGCGTCGGAGTCCACCGCGTCGTCGTCCCCGCGGTCGGCCCGCGTGAACGTGTACTGCGCCGCCTGCTCATCCGTCAGGGTGAACACCACCCGGTACTCGCCCGCGGGCAGGCTGTCGAAGACGTAGTAGCCGTCGACCGTCACGACGTCCTCCACGGCCGAGCCGTTGAGGTGCTGGACGGGGTTGCCGTCCAGGTCGCGCAGGGCGACGCCGACGCCTGAGAGAACGTCCTCGCCCTCGTCCTGGATGCCGTTGCGGTTCGCATCGATCCAGGTGTAGTCGCCGACCGCATAGCCCTTCGGGTCGTTCGCAATGGTGATCGCGCTCGATGAACCGTTGGCACCGATGCGTGCCGTGTAGGTCACGCCCTCGGCGGGCTGCTTGTAGCCGGCCGGCGCCGTGAGCTCGGTGATCGTGTAGGTACCGGCGGGAACCGAACCGTCTTCGTTCTCGGGGATGACGATGCCCGTGGGCTCACCGTCGTCACCGAGGACCATGACCTGACCGTTCGAGACGAACGCCTCGTCGGTGATCACCGCGCCCTTCGGATCCCGGATCTCGAAACGAGCGTTCGGGTCCGTGATCACGCGGTCGGGGTTCAGCGAGTCCACCTTGAGGACCTGCAGCGGGTAGCCGTCGGTGCCGGTGACCGTCGCCTGCGTGCTGCCGATGCGGTTCGTGATTCCGATGTCACGGGTGAACGCGTCCTCGTCGAGGAAGGAATCGATCCTGAGCGTGAAGTTGACGCGCGGCTGCGTGTCGCCGATCCTCGTTCCAGCCTTCTGCGTGATCGTCACGGTTCCGGCGTCGTAGTCCGCGGTCACCGCGAGATTGCCGTCGATGTTGATCGACTCGACGTGGTTGGCGTTCTCGGCCGCGTCGAGCTTGTCGTCGGCAACGAAGCCGAGAAGCGAGGTGCCCTCCGGCAGAATGTCCTTGATGTCGAAGATCGACCGGTTCACGAAGGATCCGTGCGGGATCAGCTGCACACGGTAGATGAACTCGCTCTGCATCGGCAGACCCGTGTCGGGGTCGATCTCGACGCGGAGGTTCTGCGTCCAGCCGCCGTTGCCGTCGTAGACGTACTTCTGCACTTCGAGCTCGTCGCCGTACGTGGTCGCGGATCCGCTCGTCTCGTTCTGCCACTCGTAGCTGTGCGTGGTCTCACCGACGAGACGGGCACGGTTCTTCAGGTCAATCGTCTGCTTGCCCTGAATGGCGTGCGTCGGGAGCTGGAAGGTGAGCGTCAACGCGCCCGCGTACGGCGCGTCACCGAAACGGTCGCCGCCGAGGAACTGGAAGACGAGTTCGCCGTCAACGATCGTCAGGTCGAAGTCCGAGCCCGTGATCGCCGTACCGGCATAGGTGCCACCGATCGTGGCCCTGATGTCGTCGAGATTCGCCTCGGAGACATCAAACACGTCGTGGTTCACGGTGTCGATGATCTGCGATTCGGCGAGGTTCTCGGCTGCGCCTTCGGCGATGCTGAAGGTGAAAGGCACCTGCGCCGATGCGCCTGATTCGAGCACCGGTACGTTGCCGATGTTCTTGTCGAACTCGCTGTCGTCGACGATCGTGCTGCCCTCGGGCTTGATCAGGTCAATGTTCTTGTTCGCGCCCTTGTTGATCTGGTGATCGCCGTTGCGACCATCCCAGTAGAAGAAGTTCGCGGTGTTGTTCGCCTGGTAGCGCACGTCGATCTGCGGCTCGCCCGAGCCCGGCTTCGACGACTTCATCGCGCGGAGGTCGTCCTCCGTCTGGATGGTGCCGGCGATCGAGATCTTCCAGTCGAGCGTCTGTCCGAGGTTGATCAGCAGCGTGCGGCTGGCCTCGTCGACGTAGTAGTCGCCTTCCTCGGTCTGCGCAGCGAACTCCGCCTTGTCGAGGGGGGCGGCGTCGAGGGCGTGCAGGGCATGGTTGGCCTCGATAGAGGCGACATCCCAGCTCATGTGCGCCGGAAGCTGATCGCGCAGGACGACGTCCTGCGTCAGATCCCACTTCGCATCCCAGGCGTCCTCCGTGTCGATGAAGCCCGAGAGGTTCGCCGTGAAGGTGTAGGGGATCTCGATCGGGAAGCCGACGAGCTCGCCCTCGGCCTCGCCGTTCGGGTTCGCGATGAATGGCGACGAGAAGTCGGACGACTTACCGAAGAAGCCGCTGGGGCCCGGCTGGGGCTCCGCGGGACGCGATGACCCGAACCACACGTTCGCGGTCTGTTCCTCGCCGCCGTTGATCTTCGCGGTGTTGCCGGCGCTCAGGCCGAAGCCCTGCTCGGTCGTCGTATCGTCCTTGGAGTCGATGTCGGCCTGCAGCGCGGCGCGCAACCCGTCCGTGTCGCTCACGTGCGCCACGTACGACACCGCGATCTGCGAGTTCGCGGGGAGCTCGAAGCCCTCGATCGTGAAGCTCTGGCCGTCGAAGACCGGCTGGCCTTCGGGCAACGAGAGGGGGCTCTCGGTGCGGTTCAGGCCGTTCTCATCCCACGACACCAGCGCGGCCGTGAAGCTGCCCTGGTCGTAGCTGAGGTACTCGGAGATCGTGTCGGAGAGCGTCACGGTCTCTGCGGTGGTTGTCTGGATCGTCAGGGAGTACGGAATCGCGACGCCCGTGATGTCGTCGGCCAACTCGACCTGACCGGTCTTCGTGTTGTAGCTGACCTTGTCCCAGAAGTTCGCGCCGCCGCTCTTGGCGAAGTGCTGGCCGACCGGCGGACGGAACTGGTCTTCGGGATCCTTGATGATGAGCTGGCCACCCGTGGTCTGACCGTCGAGCTTCCAGGGGATCGTGGTGATCTCGGATCCGCTCTGGCGCGCGCCCACTCGGAAGGTGAAGTCGATGAAGCCCTGCAGGTTGCCCGTGAACTCATCCACGAACGTCACGACCAGCTCGTTGGTTGCCGGGTCTACGGCTACCGATGCGATGTTCTCGTTGCCGTTCGGCACGTCGGTGTCGAGCGTGACGCCCTCGGGAATGGTGACACGGACCGAGGAACCCGGCTCGATGTTCTGCAGGTTGTAGCCGAGCGTCGCGGCGTAATCGGTGTCCGGCTCGACCACAGGATATCCGTTGTAATCCTCGCCGTAGTTCACCTCCCACGAGTAGGCGCCGTCGTCGCTCGTGATGGTCTCCGCTGTCGCGGCCGCCGTGGGGACGACAAGCCCCAACACGGTGATCGCCAGGGCCAGCAATGCGGCCAGGGCTGTCTTGATCAGTGATGGTCTGCTCTGTTGCGGAGGCGCAACGTCTGCAGGCTCAACGTGCCTGTGCACACTTATCCCCTCGATTGTGACGAACCCGCTTCAGGGCACGCCAAACGTGCCCTGCCTGCGAGCCCTTGCTCGCCAGCGGTGCTGCACGCGATCCCCCAATCGCGCACGTATCGCCTCCACATAGACGGCGACGGATCCATCCTGGCGCATTGAAATTGAGAGTTCTCCACGCTGGGCTGAAGCGGCCCGGAATTACCCCCTGAGTACCCCCGCTGCGGTTCCGGATATCGGCTCAAACACAGGCGATCGCGGCGAAGGCGAGCACCTTTCTCACGTTCTGATAACGCCATGCCAGACGTCAAAGCACGCCGAAGGAGGGTGAGGGGCTGAGAGCTCCACTTCTCAGCCCCTCGGCGGGCGCCACAACGGTGGTGCCCTCTGCGCGCGGACGCGGTCTCACCACATCCGCGACGCAATGCGCGGGACCCCGATGAGGGTCAGGACCCTGCGCACACCAGCGTCGGACTCGGGAATGGGCCGGCGGCAGTGGTGCATACCAACTGTGACGCACGTCGCTCGGAATTGTCCCCGTGCGCCCGATCTTCACCCAGAAATTACCCCCGCGGCCCTCCGGGCACGACAATGCGGGGATCCACGGGTGCCAGGCGCGCCTTCGCGACGCGATTTCTCGTGACCAACAGGGGGTCTTTTGCGTCCCTGATGCATAAATGCCCGTAAAACTCCGTACAGTGGTCCGTGGGGGACAGATCATTCGACCCTTCGTGCGTCGCCCGAGCGCTCGAAGGCGGGCTGGGGAGCGTGCATGCGGGACGACCGAGAGACGCAGTTTTGTGCTATCTGGCCGCGGGGGCCGGCACTGTTCGTCGTGCGCGGATCCGCGGGCATCGGGAAGACCGACCTCGTGCGTCGCTGGGCCGCCGAACTGCCCGGAACCGCACTGCTGTGGCCGCACGTCGCACCGCCTCGTAATGCCGAGAACTTCTGGATGCGCGTGATCACTCAGCTGCATGCCCGCGGATGGATCGATGATCACGACCTCTACGAGATCATCGCCCGGGCGGGCCGTCCTGACGAGAACGTCCGCGACCTCACCGGCGAGGTCCTGCGCGGCATCTCCGAGGCACCGCTGATCGTGATCGACGATCTCCACAGCACCGTCGACGACGACATCTATCTCGAGGTCGTCAACGACCTCGCGCATTTTCTCCGTGCCTGTGACCGTCTGCGGGCCGTCATCATCGAGAGTTCCGCGTCGCCTTTGGACCGCGTCGACCTGCCCGAGCATCTCGTGATCGACGAGGCACAGGTTCCGCCCGTGGCGTTCCTGGGCAGTGTCGACGCCGCCCCCGCGCGCTATCTGTCGTCCGCGCCCGGCTTGCGGGCGCTCGTGCAGGACCCGCGGTTACTTCGCGAGGTATGCCTCGCCGCCTTGCCCGCAGAGCTCGACGCCGAGGCGGCCAGGGCCGCTACGGATCGCGAGGGGGACGAACTCATCGAGACCTTCGCGCGCTGGGGTCTCGGTGCGCTGCGAGCCGGGCCGCACGGCCTCCGCTTCGTGTTCCGCGCTGATGTGCGCGCGGAGGCACTCGTCGAGCTGCGCCATCTGTGGCCAGGGGCCATGGCTGCCGCGAGCGCGCGCCTCGCGTCGCTGTATCTGTCGCGGGGCGAGGTCACGACGGCCTTCGAGTATGCGGTGCTCACGGAGGACACGACGATCATCTCGCGCATGGGCCTGCGCATGGCCCCGTTCCCCTTCGAGTTCACGCCCGAAGCTCTCGAGGCCATCGTGCGCCTGCCCCTCGACACCGTGCGCGAAAGTCCGCTCGTCAGCCTCCTCGCGGCGACCGTCGCCGAGCACATGCCGCGCCCCGACCACTCCGCGAGCGAGCTGTATCGCCACGCCGCCGAGTCAGCGCGCGCGACGATGCGCGGGGGACCTCCCACGGAACGGCTCTTGATGCTCGGGCTCGAGTCGTATGCGCGACGTCAGGCCGGAGAGACGTCGGCCGCCGTCGCGACGGGGCTGCGTTTTCGGGAACGCGCTCTCGCGATGATCGAGAAGCAGCTCATCGATCCCGAGCTCGCACACGCGTTCGGCAGCTTCGCATACCAGGTCGCCGTCGTGCTCGTCTCGGGCGACGAGTTCGCCCCAGCCGCATCACTCCTGCGCGGCCTTGAGCGCTTCTGCCTCGCCCACGGCATCGATTACCGGCGACGTTTCGCGCTCGCCGGCCTCGCTTTCCTCGAATCGCTCGCCGGCCTCGTCCCCTCAGCGGACGCACTGACTCAGGCGGCCCGGGGCCCGCTCCCCGCGACGCTCCAGCGTTCCCGCAGCTACACCGCGTTCCTCGACTCGTCCGCGGCGATCCGCGCCGTCCTCGCAGGTGACTTCCCGGCCCTCCGGCGTGCCGTGTCGCGCTTCCGCACACGGCCGCACGAGATGCACTGGGACATCCTGCTCTTCGGCGAAGTGGTCCTCGACCTCGCCGCAGGCAACGCCGCCACCGCGCGCGCCCGCTTCGACAACGCCGTCGGTGCAAGCCGTGCTCACACGACCGGCGCGACCACGGCCCGGCGCGCCAGCTACGTACGCGCACTGCTCGTGTTGTTCGGAGAGAACCCGCGACTGCTCGCATCTGCCGGTACGCGCACCGCCGAGGATCCGCTCTCGCTCGCGTTCAGCGCTGGCCGCGACATCGACCACGGCGAACTCGAGAACGCCGCGGGCAAGCTGGGCAAGGGCGCGGCGAGCGCGAACACTCCGCTCCAGGAGCACCTCGTCTTCACGATGCTCGCTCGTCTCGGTGTCGCCCGCCAGGATCCCGAGATTATCCGAGATGCGGCGAGCCGGCTGCTCCTCCTCGCCGGCACTCACCGCCTGAAGATCGGATTCGCGCTCCTGACGACCCCGGAGCGCGCGCGGATCCTCGAGGCACTCGGCTCCCCCGCTGAGCTCCGCGCCGCATTCGCGCTCACGCGGCCGCTTGTCTCCGAGGCCGCGACGCCGAACACGTCGGCACTCACCTCGCGGCAGTTGGTCGTCATCCGCGCCCTCGCCGACCTCGGCACGCGTCAGGCGGTCGCGAGAGAGCTCTACCTGTCGCCCGGCACGGTCAAGGCGCACTTGCGCGCGATCTACAAGAAGCTCGATGCACATAATCAAGCCGAGGCACTCTCCAAGGCCGCCGCCCTCGGCCTGCTGCAGAGCCCCTAAGATTCGTAGTCCGTGGCGGCAGGCAGGCCCCAGAAGTCTTCGTAGGTCTGGTATCCGCCGTCCGCGTACGCGGCCGCGAGCTCGCGGCCGACGTAGCGCAGGTGCCATGGCTCCGACTCGTACCCGGTGGTATCGGTGCCCGGCTCACCGTAACGCACGATGAAGCCGTATTTCCACGCATTCTCGTCGACCCACCGACCCTGCGACGTCGATCCGAAGTCGTAGATCGTGCCGCATGCCTGGCCGTCGCAGGCGATAACGTCGGCGGCGAGGCCCAGCTGATGCTCGCTGTATCCGGGGCGCGCCGATGTGAGCTCCGCGTCGGCCTGCCCCAGCTCGGCCACGAGCGACTCGTGCGCCACCACCTGCGAGTCGTAGTCGCGATAACCGCTGAAGAGCCCGATCTGACCCTGGCCCGCGGCTTCGACGGCCTGTGCGAGCTCGTCGAGCGCGGCTGCCGCGGCGGGCGTGAGTGTCCCCCCGATCGGACTGTACGTCGTCGGCGCAACCGTCTCGGGGGCGAAGTCGATCGGCTCGATCGGCCGTTGCTTGTTGACCACGACCCAGGCCCACGCGGGATGGTTCAGCGCGATGCATCCGTCCGCGTCGCCCGACACGACCGCCTCGCGGAACGCCTCGCCCCCGCCCGCCGCGACGACGACCGCCTCCGCGTCGCCCGAATCGATCGCCGCCTTCACGTCGTCATCGCAGAAAGGGGCTTCCGGCTCCGCGGTGTTCTCCGACTCCGCCGTCTTCTGCGGATCCACGGTCGCCGCCGGCGCCGGATCCGCGGACCGTATGACGGGCGGATCCGCCTGCGGGACCGCCTCCGCGGACCCGGCCCCCGTCGTGAGCGCCGCGCCCGCGACGATCATCACGCACGCAGAAGCCGCCGACGCGATCGTCACGATCGCGCGGCGGCGGCGTCGCTCCGCGCGGCGCAACATCTGCGCGCGCCGGACGTCGGAGCGAAGCGGGGGAGTCATCTCTTTATTGTGACCCCCGATCAGCTCGTGAAGCTGACACCCCAACTAACATTCCAGCTCGCGCCGGGTTCGAGCCACGTCAGGTTGTCGCCCGAGTTGAAGCCATCAGTCGGGATCGTCATCGGCTCGATCGCGACGGCATACTCCTGATCCGGGTAGTTCGACGTCGTGTAGACCTGCAGGTACTCGAAGTTCTCGTCCTGCCAGACTGTGACCTTCTTGCCATCCGCTGACTCGAGAGTCGTCACGGCGCGGCCGTCCTCCCCGCGCTCGAGGCCCGCGAAGCCCGTGTCGAGCGACACGTCACCGAGACGCTTGCCGCCTCGCAGATCCGTGTCGCCCGTGACGTCGCGCTCGGCGATCGGCAGGAGGCGCTCATCGACATCGAAGAAGCGCGACGCGGGCAGCGTGATCGTCAGCTCGCGCGGATCCTCTCCGCCGATGTGGAAGAACGGGTGCGTGCCGACGCCGACGGGTGCGGCCTTGTCGCCCACGTTCGTGAGCGTGTGCGTGACCGTGATGCCGTCGTCCGTCAGCGCGTACTCGACCTCGGTGATGAGGGCGAAGGGGTAGCCGTTCTGCGGCACGACCGTCGCCGTGAGGGTCGCCTTGTCGTCCTCCGCCTCGACGACGTAGGGGGCGAAGCGCAGCAGACCGTGGATCGCGTTGTCGAGATCCGGCTCCGTCAGGGCGAGTTCCTGCTCGTACTCGGTGCCGTGCGGATCCGTCTGCTTCCAGATGCCGTCTGCGATGCGGTTCGGCCACGGGACGAGAACGGCGCCCGAGCACGACGGGGCCATCGTTCCCTCGGGGAACGGCGTGACGACGCTGATGCCGCCGACGGTGAGGCCGCGCAGGCTCGCACCGACCTGGGCGATGTGCGCGGTGACGTCGCCCTTCGACAGGCGAATCTGCTGGCCGGTGGGATCCACGGGAGTATGCATGGATCCATTGTTGCGTACTTTGGGTATGCGAAAGGGCGGGGTCTCCCCCGCCCTTTCAGAAGGCCGATCAGCTCGTGTACTCAGCGAGCAGATCGTCGCCCGGCGACACATCGTGGAACGGCGCGTCGATCTCGGCGCGGTCGAGCAGCTCGCTCATGCGACGGCGGCGGTTGCGCGGGATCAGCGTGACGACGCGACCCGAGCGACCGGCGCGGCCCGTACGACCGGCGCGGTGCATGTAGGTCTTGTACTCGTCCGGTGCGTCGGCCTGCACGACCAGGTCGACGTCGTCGACGTGGATGCCGCGGGCGGCGACGTCGGTCGCGACGAGAACCTGGATGTTGCCCTTCGAGAAGCGCTCGATGTTGCGCGTGCGCTTGGCCTGGTTCAGGTCGCCGTGCAGCGCGATCGCGCGCAGGCCGTTGTCCTCGAACTGCTCGACCAGCTGGTCGGCGAAGGCACGGGTGCGGCTGAAGATGATCGTGCGGCCGTCGCGGTCGGCGAGCTGCTCAAGCACGTCGCGCTTCGAGCGCTGGTCGACGACGAACACCTGGTGGTCGATCGTGCCCGAGTCCTGGTCCTCACCGGCGACCTCGTAGACCTGCGGGTCCTTGAGGAACTCGTCGACGAGCGCGGAGACCTCGCGGTCGAGCGTCGCCGAGAACAGCAGCTTCTGGCCGTCCGCCTTCGTCAGGCGGAGGATCTCCTGCACGGGCTCGAGGAAGCCGAGCTCGCACATGTGGTCGGCCTCGTCGAGGACGGCGATCTGGATCTGGCTCAGGTCGAGCTTGCCCTGGCGCTCGAGGTCCTGGATACGACCCGGCGTGCCGATGACGATGTCGACGCCCTTCTTGAGCGCACCGACCTGCTTGCCCTGAGGCACGCCGCCGTAGACCTGGGTCGTGAAAAGGCCGACGCTGCGCGCGAGGAGCTGCACGGTGCGGTCGATCTGCAGCGCGAGTTCGCGCGTCGGAGCGAGGATCAGCGCCTGCGGCGAACGACCGTATGCCCGCTCCTTGCCCTTGCGGGCGCGCAGGAGCGCCTCGACGAGGGGCGCGCCGAACGCGATCGTCTTACCGGATCCGGTGCGACCGCGACCCAGAACGTCCTTGCCCTCGATGATCGGACCGGCCGTGGCCGCCTGAATCGGGAACGGCTTGTCGGCCCCCATGCCCGCGAGGGCGCGAACGAGGTTGTCGCCCAGGCCCAGGTCGGCGAAGGTCTGGCCCTCTACCTCTTCGGCGGCAACGGCCTCGGACTCGAGGCGCTCGTGCACGACATCGATGCGTTCCTCGTGAGCGGCCGAACGCTGCGGTGCCGCGTCACGGCGCTCCTGCCAGGCGCGCTCGCCGGCGTTCTGCTCGCGCGGGGTGCGCTCGTTCTCGTCGCGCTTGTCGAAGCGGCGCTCACCGCGGTCCTCAAACCGGCGTCCGCCACGGTCGTCGCGGTTGAAGCCGCCGCGGTTGTCGCGGTCGAACGGGCGACGCTCACCGCGGTCGAAGCTGCGGTTGTCGCGGTCGCCGCGGAAGCCGCCGCGGTTCTCGTCGCGGTTGTAGCCACCGCGGTTGTCACGGCTGAATCCACCGCGGTTGTCGCGGTCACCGCCGCGGAAACCACCGCGGTCGTTACGGTCATTCCGGAAGCCGCCGCGGTTGTCATCGCGGTTGTAGCCACCACGGTTGTCACGGCTGAATCCACCGCGGTTGTCGCGGTCACCGCCGCGGAAACCACCGCGGTCGTTACGGTCGAAGGAACGGCCACCGCGCTCGCCGTCGAAACGACGCTCGCCGCGGTTGTCGTCGCGACCGAAACCGCCTCGATTGTCACGGTTAAATCCACCGCGGTTGTCGCGGTCACCGCCGCGGAAACCACCGCGGTCGTGACGATCGCCACCGCGGTAACCGCCACGGTTCTCGTCGCGGCCAAAGCCACCGCGGTTGTCACGATCGCCGCCACGGTAGCCACCGCGGTTCTCATCGCGGCCAAAGCCACCGCGGTTATCGCGGTCGAAGGAACGGCCGCCGCGCTCGTCGCGGTTGAACGGGCGACGCTCGTCGCGGCCGAAACCGCCAGTGCGGGATCCGCCCTGACGCTGGTCGCGGTCATCGCGGCTCCAGCGGGGCTTGCGGTCTCCGGCGTACTTGGGATCGAAGTTCTTGGCGGGGCGCCCGCCAGCGGGCTTCTTGTTTTTAGGCATGCGTAATTAACGCACCTTCCATAGGTGTTATGCGGCCACGACAGGACACATAAACACCCACGCACACTACGTGGTATCCCTCAGCCGACTCACCTACGTTACCGGCTCGGTCTGAGAAACCCCAGGGTATGACCGGCTCCGCGTCTCGGGAGATGAGCCCCATCTCAGGATCGGAACCACAATGTGGTCCTGAGATAGGGCTCATCTCCTTCCGAACGGCTCAGCCGCGACGGCGGCGTAGCTGGGGCGCCGTGATGACGCCGCCCTCACCCGGGGTCGGCTCGTGCGGGGCAGGATCGGCCGACCTGGCGCCCTTGCGGGCCGCCCGGCGCTCCTTGGCGCCCTCAACGAGGTTGAACAGCGTCGGCAGCACGATCAGCGTCAGGAACGTCGACGACACGAGACCGCCGATCACGACGATCGCAAGCGGCTGCGAGATGAAGCCGCCGTGTCCGGTGATGCCGATCGCCATGGGCGTGAGCGCGAAGATCGTCGCGAGTGCCGTCATGAGGATCGGGCGCAGACGCATCGACGCACCCGCAAGGGTCGCGTCGTGCACGTTCAGCCCGTGGTGGGAGCGGTACTGGTTCACGAGGTCGATGAGCACGATGGCGTTGGTGACCACGATGCCGATGAGCATCAGCACACCGATCAGCGACGCGACGTCGAGCGGCACGCCCGTGATGACCTGCAGCAGGATCGCGCCGGTCGCCGCGAAGGGCACCGAGACGAGCAGCAGCAACGGCTGGCGCAGCGACTTGAACGTCGCGACCATCACGATGTAGATGATGAGGATCGCGGCGAGCATCGCAAGGCCCAGCTGGCTGAACGCATCGGCCTGATCCTCAGCGACACCGCCCATCGTGGCGCGGGCACCGTCCGGCAGATCGACCTCGTCGAGCGCCTCCTGTACGGAGACGGTCGCGGTCTGCAGGTTGTCCGTGGCCGGCGTCACCGACACGGTCGCGGTGCGCTGACCGCCCTGAGTCGAGATCGAGGCGGGGCTCGACGACTCCTCGACTGTCGCGATGGACTGCAGCTCGACGACACCGGCCGCCGTCGGGATCGGCATGGCGCGCAGCTCCGCGATCGTCGCCGGTGGCTGATCGCTCTCGAGGTAGATCGTCAACGACGATCCGTCGAGCTCGACCGTGCCCGCCTCGGCGGGCTGCATCGTCGAGTTCACCATCGCGCCCACGGCAGCCTCGCTGAGGCCCGCCTCGGCGGCCTTGGCTCGATCGACATCGACCGAGATGTAGGGCATGTCGGCCTGTAGCGAGTTCGTCGGGTCCTCGATACCGTCGCGGCCCGCGATCGCATCGGTCACGGCCTCGGTGGCCTCGCGCAGGGTGGCATCGTCGGCGGCTTCCACCGTCACGGCGATGTCGCTCGACATGCCCATGCCCGCGGCCGCCTGCACGGTGATCTCGCCGACATCGTCGATGTCCGCGAGCGCCGCCGTGACGTCCTCCTGCAGAGCCGCCTGATCCACGTCGGCATCGGTCATGACCGAGTAGGTGATCCCGGATCCGCTGAAGAGCGCGGCCATGCCGCCCGCGGATCCGATGGTCACCTGCACGGTGTCGACGCCGTCGATGCCCTGCAGCACCTCTTCGACCTGCTTCGCGGCCTCGTCCTGGGCGTCGAGCGATGCCGTCTCGCCGAGGTCCTGGGTGACGGTGAGCGAGTTCTGCCCCATATCGCCCAGGAAGCTGATCTTCATGAGCGGCGCGAGCGCGACGGTGCCGATCATGACGACGACGGCGATGCCGAGAGTCGACCACGAGTGCCCCAGCGTCCACGTCAGGATCGGCTGATAGGCCTTCTGCAGGCGCGACTTGGGGGCGTCGGGGTGCTCCGGATCGATGTGACGGCCGCTCTCCGTGAGGAGCGGCTTGCCGGGCTTCATGAACCAGTACGCGAGCACCGGCACGATCGTGAGCGCCACGAGCAGCGACGCCGCCATTGCGATCGTCACCGTCATGGCGAACGGGCGGAACAGCTCGCCCACCATGTCTCCGACGAATGCGATCGGCAGGAACACGGCGACGGTCGTCACCGTCGAAGCGGTCACGGCGCCCGCGACCTCGCGCACGGCGAGGCGGATCGCGTCGCCCTTGTCGGCGCCTTCCACATAGTGCCGCTTGATGTTCTCGATCACGACGATCGAGTCGTCGACGACGCGGCCGATCGAGATCGTCAGAGCGCCGAGCGTGAGCATGTTGAGCGAGTAGCCGAATGCCTGCATGCTCGCGAACGTCACGAGCACGCTCGTCGGGATCGAGATCGCCGTCACGAGCGTCGAGCGGATCGACAGCAGGAAGACGAGGATCACGAGGACAGCGAAGACGAGGCCGAGAAGTCCCTCGGTGGCGAGCGTCTCGATCGAGTCGGTGATGAACGGCGCCTGGTCGAACACGATCGTGAAGTCGACGCCCGGCAGCTGCTCGCCCGCCGCGTCGAGTGCGTCGAGGACGCCCGACGACACCTCGACGGTGTTGCCCGTCGGAAGCTTGGTCACCGCGATCGAGATCGCGTCCTCGCCGTTCACGCGCGAGATCGACGTGGTCGGGTCGTCTTCGAGCTCGACACTGGCGACGTCGGCGATCGTGTAGTTCTGCGGCGGCAGCGGCTGGCCCGTGGTGGGATCGATCTGCGGCGCGCCCGAGGCGACGAGCGGAAGCTCACGCAGCTCATCGATCGAGCCGATCTTGACGCCCGTCTGCACCGTCAGCGTCTGCCCGTCCTCGGTGATCTCACCGCCGGGGAAGAGACTGCCGTTCTGCTGGAGGGCGTCGCTGATCGCCTGCTGACTGAGCCCCGCGGCGGCGAGCTTCGCCTGATCCGGCACGATCGTGATGCGCTGGCCGGCGGCGCCCGCGATCGACGCGGTGCCGACGCCCTCGACGTCTTCGATCTCGGGGATCACGAGATCCTCGAGCTGCTCCTGCGCCTTCTCCGGATCCTCGAAGCCCGAGACCGCCACCTGGATCACGGGGAGCTCGTCGAGCGACAGCGCAACTACCTGCGGATCCACCGAGCTCGGCAGCTGGCTCGAGATGCGGTTGATCGCCTGCTGCATCTTCTGCTCGGCCGTGGCCATGTCGGTGCCGTAGTCGAACATCGCCTGCACGAGAGAGACGTTCGATGAGCTCGTGGCCGACGAGGCGTCGAGCCCCGGCACCGTCTGGATCGCCTCCTCGATCGGCGTCGACACGTCCTCCTCGACGACGTCGGGAGATGCGCCCGGATAGGTCGTCGAGACGAGCAGGGCCGGCAACTCCACCGGCGGCATGAGCTCCTGTTTCAGGCTCGTAAGGCTCATACCGCCCACGATGGCCACGCAGATCGTGATGAGCGCGATCAGCGCGCGGTTCTTCAGGCTGAGAACAGAAAGTTTCGACACAGACTTCCCCGGGTTCAATACAGACGTGTATCGGCGGGCCCAGTCTGCCATGAGAAAGCTATGTCTGTGCTTTCGATCCGATGAAATCAGACCACGGTATGACGCTATGCCTCGTCGAAGATGGGTGCCTCGTCGGCGATCGGCTCCCCCAGCGGCACGACCAGCAACGGCCGGTGCTGTCGGTGCGAGAGCCGGGCAGCGACGGATCCGGTGAAGAACTCGCGAAGGGACTCCCCGAAACCGCGTTTGCGGGTGCCCACGACGATGAGGGGAGAGTCGATCTTGTTGGCGTAGTGCTTGATCGCGAGCGCCGGGTCGCCGACCAGCTGAACGGTGGTCCACTCGACGTCCTGCTTCGCGAGCGCGTCGGACACGTGCTGCTGCACCTCGGCGAGTTCCTCCGCACCCGCGTCCACATTGATGTCGATCGGGGCCGTGTGCGGCGCGCCGTCCGGATCCTCGTAGGTCACGAAGCGCGTCACATCGACATGCACGACGACGAGCGGAACTCCGAGCATGTTCGCATAATGCGCCGCTTCGGTGACGACTCGCGCGGGCTGATCGGGGATAATCGCCGCGATCACGGCACCGTGAAGGTCTTTCTCTGCCGCCTGCGCGGCCTCTGAGATCTCGGACATCGGTGTCACACCTCCCGCGTTCGGAGCCCGCGGTTCGGGCCCCGTGGTATCCTGAAGCTTACTCTTTCCGGTCTCGAACCGGGTGCCATGTAAGCATGTATCTGAATAGGGTTGATGACCCACAGATCAACGTTTAAGGGGGTCGACGCGCTATGGGGCGTGGCCGTCAGAAGGCGAAGCACACAAAGCTCGCTCGTGAACTGAAGTCGTTTAGTCCGGATGTGGACTACGCGGCGCTCGAGCGTGAACTCACGCACAGCACCGACGACCAGTACGTCGACCGCTGGGCCGACATGTACGACAACGAAGATGAGGACGACGAACCCGCGAGGGTCTGACTTCTCAGCACGAGCAAACGCCGCGGGTCACGTACCCGCGGCGTTTGCTGTACCCGCGGCGCGGCGATCGAGGATGCGGAACACGACGAGAGCCGTTATGAGGATCCCGAGCATCGGCAGGTAGGCGATGCGGAACATCTCGATCGAATAGTCGCCCGGATCCCGCGCGCCCTGCAACGACAGCATCGCCCCCGTCAGCCAGATCATCACCAGGCCGCCCGAGAAGCCGCCGGTGTTGACGATGCCGTTGGCGCGAGCCGCGAGACGCCCCGGCACCCTCTCGCGGGCGATGTCGAACGCCGCGACCGAGACGGGCGCGCCGATGCCGAGCGCGAACGCGAGCGGCGCGAGGATCGGGCCGGGTGTCGGCACCGGCCACCACAGCACCAGCAGCCACGCCACGATCTGCGTGAGGGCCGTTCCCACGACGATCCGTGAGCGCAGTCGGGGGCGCCCCACAATGACGCGCCCCAGCACGACACCCGCGGCCATGCCGATGAGCGGCACCGCCGTGAAGAAGACGCCGATGCCGGCGTGCCCGAGCCCCGCGCCGTGCTCCAGGAACATCGGGCCCCACGTCACGACGAACGCCGTGAACGCGGCTCCGCCGATGAGATGGGCCGTGAAGGCGAGCCAGGCGCCCGGTGCGCGCATCGATTCCGCGGTTCCACGCAGCACGGATGCGAGGCTCTCGCCGCTCGCGGTGCGCGACGGATCCACTCCCATGAGCGCGAGGACCCCGAAGGCGGCGAGCGCCACGACACCCGTGAAGGCCGCGGTGATCGCGTAGCCGGCCGGCCAGCCGGCGCTGCCAACGAGCAGAAGCAGGGGCGTCGCCGAGGCGATCATGCCGAAGGTGCCGATCACGCCCATGAGCTGCGTGCCCGCCGGGACCCATCGCGTCGGCAGGGCCACCGCCGTCAGCCGCACGGCGGACGGGAAGATCAGCGCGTCGCCGAAGCCCGCAACGGCGCGGGCTGCGAGCAGGACCCCGAAGGAGCCGCCGAAGCCGACGGCGAGTTGGCTCACCGCGACGATAGCGATTCCCGCGAGCAGTATCGCGCGAGCGCCGAGGCGATCGATCAGCATGCCCGCGGGAATCTGCGAGAGCGCGTAGACCAGGATCTGCAGGATCCCGAACGCCGCCAGGTCGTTGCTCGACAGGTCGAAGCGATCGCTCGCGATCGAGGCGGTCGCCGAGAGCGAGGTGCGCGACATGATCGCGGCGAAGTACGCAAGGCTCCCCACGGCCCAGACGGCGATGCGGAGCCACTTCGGTGAATCCTGCAGTCGCGCCATATCGGACGATTTTACGCCGACCGCGGAGATGGCCCCGAACTGCGGAAGGAAATACGAGTCCTTTCCGCAATGCGGGGCCATCTTCGAAATGCTGGCCGGGGTGTCAGCCGAGTGAGGCGCGGACGCGGGCCGTGACGCCCTCCAGATCCTGTGTCAGCGCGTCGACCAAGGCGGGGTCCAGGGAACCGCCGCGCGCGATGTGCGTGCGCAGGTCTGCGCGGATTGTGGCGCGGAAGCCCGCAAGAACCGTCTCGGCGCGGGCGAGCTGGATCCGCGCTGCAGCTCGCGGATCCGTCGCCGGTGCCTCTTCTTCCGTCGTCGGCGTGGCAGCCGCGGCCGCAAAGTCGGCGCGCATGCTCTTCATCGCCTCGCGCACGTTCTGCCGCACGCTGTCCGCGATGATGCGGACCGAGTCGCTGAGGCCGTTCTGGATGCCGTCGATCTCGTCGGCGCGTTGCTCGACCTCGCGGCGACCCGCATCGGTGATCTCGTAGATCGTCGTGCGCCCCTCCTGCGTCTTGGTCACCAAGCCCTCCTCCTCAAGCTTCGCGAGGCGAGGATAGATGGTGCCGGCGCTCGGCGTGTACGTTCCACCCGTGCGCTCGGACAGCGCCTGGATGATGCCGTAGCCGTGCAGGGAACGCTCAGCGAGCAGACTGAGCAGGTAGAGCCGCAGGTCGCCGTGGCTGAAGACGGGAGGCATTACTTCTCGCCCCCGTTCGGCCACTCGACCTCGGTGTCGACCTCGACCTGAGGCGCGAGGCCGTTCCGGCGCAGGATCGTGATGTCGCCCGAGACCGTGTTGGCGCGGATCTCTGCGAACATGCCCGACAGGGCGCCCGCGTGGCCGTCATAGTTCTTCGAGCGCGAGACGCCGTCGACCTGCACGCGGCCACTCAGCGTGTGCACGTTGTAGCGGGCGGGGTACTCGTCGTCGATGCGCAGGGTCACCGATCCCGAAACGGCATTGACACCCGCCTGCTGCAGCGGCCCCTCCGCGTCGATCACGACCGTTCCTGTGACGGTGTTGATGTCGGTGCGGTGCACGCGACCAGCGACCGCGATGTCGCCCGAGACGATGTCGCTCGAGAAGTCGCCGTCGAGACCGCGCACCTGCACGTCGCCCGAGACCGCGTGCGTGTTGAGGTCGCCGATCAGCCCGTCCACCAGAACGTCGCCGGAGACGGTGTTGATCGTGGCGTCCTCCGCCAGACCCGCGACGAGGGCGCTCGCCGAGACGACACCGAGCGAGAGCGCGACGCGGCGCGGCACGGCGACGGAGATCTCGGCGCGAGGGCCCGAGGAGCCGACGTTCACGAAGGTCTTGATGAAGTTGTCCCAGCGCACCTGCGGGTGGTCGATCTCGAGCTCGGTGCCGTCGACCTCGATGCGCAGTTCCTTGACGGCGACGCTATGCACCTCGACGCGCACGTGGTCTTCGTCGTGACCGACGATGTCGATCTGGCCGCCGACGAGGCCGGCCTTGAGACGCGTGATGCCGTCGACGTCGATGATGCGGGTCTCACCCGGGTGGATGATCCACTTTTCGTTTGCCATAATCGCCCTCCAAGTTCGCGATATAGCTTGAGTAAAACACGATGTATCGCGTTTGGCAAGCGTCGATCGAGAACTCTCAGGAACGCCGGGTGGGCACTTCTTTTCTGACCGCCATGCACGGATACTGTCAGAGAACGCCCCTCACACAGGAGAACGCCAATGTCTATCGATTCCCAGAGCGCACAGCCCGACTTCGCCGTACGCCAGGGCTTGCGCACCGCCATTCTCATCAGCAGCATCGTCGCGATCGTCTTCGGCCTCGTGATGCTGATCTGGCCCGTCAAGTCTGCGTTCGCCGTGACGATCGTGCTGGCGGTCTACGCCATCATCGCGGGACTCATGCAGCTCGCGAGCGGCATCACGTCGAAGGGGCTCACGATCTGGCCGCGCGTGGGCCTCATCGCGCTCGGTCTGCTCTTCCTCGCGTCGGGCGTGATCGCCTTCAGCAACCTCGGCGCTTCGACACTGCTCCTCGCCGTGATGGTCACGACCTTCATCGGCATCTCGTGGATCTTCGAAGGCGTCGTCGCGCTCACCTCGCTGGGCCTGAAGAGCCCCGTCGTTCCCGGTTCGGACAAGGCTCACAAGGGCTGGACGATCTTCTTCGCGATCGTCAGCGTCCTCGCCGGCGCTTTCGTGATCATCTCGCCGCTCATGTCCGCCGTATGGATGTGGATCTTCTTCGGCGTCTCGCTCCTCGTGACCGGCGTCATCGGCATCTTCCGCGCCGGGTCGCTCGACAACTGAGCCCCCGACAGGCCGGGCCCTCACCTCATCGGCTTCGACGGATCCGGGGCCCGATCGCGGCCGCCGCGACCGCGACCGCACCGGCGGCGGCGACCGCGACCGCCGGCCAGAGGATCCATGCGGCGAGCGCATCATAGGCGGCGCCGGCGGCCGTGGACGCGACGACCGTGTCGTCGATCGCCGATGTGACACGGCCCCGCGCGAGCGCGAGCGCTGCGCACAGCGCGACGCCGATCACCACGAGTGTGACACCGGTGCCGATGATCGCACGTCGGCGGCGCGCGGCGACGGCCACACCGGCGAGGATGAGAGCGGCCGCGAGCCACGGCGCCCACGCCCCCAGCATCATCACGAGGTCATAGGCAGGGGCGAGTCTCCCGAGATCGTCGTTCTCATAGAGGAGGACGCCGCGGTCGACGTCCGGGATCCGCTCGGCGAAGGGCGCTCCGTTCGCGACGAGCCTCTCGCGCACCTCCGCGACGATCGGGCCGATCTGCAGTTCGATGCCGCCCGCGTCGGTGAGCGCGAGCGCGGATCCGGGATCGCCCGACAGCGTCGCGACGAGCTGCGCGTGCGTCAGGCGCAGCGATTGCCGCCAGGCCCGCGTGAAAGCATCGGAGGCCACGGCATCGCCTACCTGGTCCGCAATGAGCTGTCGGAGGGGATCCGTGACGGCGCTCGGCAGGGCGAGAGCGTCAATCGCCCCGGTCAGAGAGCCGGCGACGCCGTCCGCCACGGCCTCCTGCACGGCGGGCTCCCCTGCCAGCGGCGCGAACGTGTCCACGAAGGCATCGGCGTCCGTCAGAAGCGTGCGCACGGGCGCGCCGACGACGCCTACCGGCACCAGGACGAGCCCCAAGAGAATCAAGAGCGACGCGATGACGCGGCGCGCGGGGCGGGACGAGGATGTGCTCATGTTGATCTCCGATGCGTCGTCAGTCCCTCGACGGAAGAAGGGGATCCCCGTATGGAAATCCCCTTCTCAGCATGAGGTGCGTGGTCACGAAGTCTGCGTCGCCGCGACCCACTCCAGGTACTCGTCCGTCACCGAGCCGGTGATGTAGCGCCCGTCGAAGCAGCTCATCTCCACGTCGTCGAGCTGGACGCCGCCCGCGGCACAGCCCTCGATGATCGCGTCGCGCAGGTCGTCGATCTCCTGGAACACGATGTGGTCGCACCCGAGCACCTCGCCGATCTCCGGGATCGTGCGCTCATGCGCGATGAGCTCGTCCGCCGTGGGCATGTTGATGCCGTAGACGTGCGGGTAGCGCACGGGCGGGGCCGCCGAGGCGAAGGTCACGCTGACCGCGCCAGCGTCGCGGGCCATCTGGATGATCTGCTGGCTCGTCGTGCCTCGCACGATCGAGTCGTCGATCAGCAGCACCTTCTTGCCCGTGAACTCGCTCGACATGGCATTGAGCTTCTGGCGCACGCTCTTCTTGCGGGTTTCCTGGCCCGGCATGATGAAGGTCCGGCCGACGTAGCGGTTCTTGTAGAACCCCTCGCGGTATTCGATGCCGAGCACGCGCGCGACCTCCATCGCGGCGGGACGCGACGAATCGGGGATCGGCATGACGACGTCGATCTCGCCCTCGGGGATGTGCTTCGCGATCGTCCTCGCGAGCTTCTCGCCCATGCGCAGGCGCGACTCGTAGATGCTCTGGCCGTTCATGACCGAGTCGGGGCGGGCCAGGTAGACGTACTCGAACGAGCACGGCGCGAGGATCGCTCCTTCCGCGCACTGCTTACTCGAGAGCACCCCGTCGTTCGTGATGAACACGGCCTCACCGGGAGCGACCTCGCGGACGATCTCGTAGTCGCCGTTCTCGAGCACCAGCGACTCGCTCGCGACCACCCACTCGTCGGTGCCGTCGGCGTTCGACCGGCGGCCGAGGATCAGCGGCCGGATGCCGAACGGATCGCGGAAAGCCAGCAGACCGTACCCCGCGATGACGGCGATGACCGCGTAGGCTCCCTCGATGCGCTTGTGGGTGCGCTCGACGGCCTGGAAGATCCGCTCCGGATCCAGGTCGACGGTGCTCGTCGTCTCCTGCAGCTCGCTCGCGAGCACGTTGAGCAGCAGCTCCGTGTCACTCGACGAGTTGAGGTGACGACGATCGCGCTGCGCCATGTCGGCGGTCAGCTCGCGCGTGTTGGTGAGGTTGCCGTTGTGGATCAGCGTGATGCCGTACGGCGCGTTGACGTAGAAGGGCTGCAGCTCCTCCTCGCTCGACGCCGTGCCCTTCGTGGCATAGCGAACGTGTCCGAGGCCGACGTTGCCGAGCAGCGAGCGCATGTCGCGCGTGCGGAAGGCCTCGCGCACCATGCCCTTGTTGCGGGCCATGTGCATGACCCCGTTCGACTCCGCCGTGGCGATTCCCGTGGCATCCTGCCCGCGGTGCTGCAGGAGCAGCAGGGCGTCATAGATGTCCTGATTGACGTGGCCGCGACCGACCATTCCGACGATGCCGCACATGTGGGTGTTACTTCGCTCCGTCTGCGTACTGGCCGACGAGTCGGACGGCTCCGCCGTCGACTCCCTTGGCGCCCTGTTCGAAACCATCTTCCGGAGCATCGCCGAACGCGACGGTACCGGTCTGCCAGGCGGGGATCCCGTCGGCGGCGAGCGAGGCGACTGCCTCGTCGACCTTGTCCTGCGCCACGACGGCGAAGAAACCGATGCCGAGGTTCCACGTGCCCTCGCTCGATTCGAGGCTCGTCCCGGCTACGTCACTGAGCGCGCGGAAAATGGGGCTGGGGCTCCAGGTCGAGCGGTCGACCTCCGCCCAGGATCCCTTCGGGAGCACGCGGGCGAGGTTCGCCGCGATGCCGCCGCCGGTGACGTGGCTGAGCGCGTGCACGGATCCGGGCACGTTCTCGATCAGGTTCAGGAGCTGCAGCGTGTAGAGCCGCGTCGGCGTGAGGAGCGCCTCGCCCCACGTGGTGCCGAGATCGGCGGCGTGGTCACCATAGCCGAGACCGGCGTTCTTCAGGATGTGGCGAACGAGCGAGTAGCCGTTCGAGTGGACGCCGCTCGACTCGAGCGCGAGGATCGCGTCGCCCGGCTGCACGAGGTGAGCACCGAGCATCGCGTCCTTCTCGACGACGCCCGTCGCGGCGCCGGCCACGTCGTAGTCGTCGGGGCCGAGAAGGCCCGGGTGCTCGGCCGTCTCGCCGCCCACGAGAGCCGTGCCCGTTGCGCTGCATGCCTCGGCGATGCCGCGCACGATGTCGGCGATGCGCTCCGGGTACACCTTGCCCGTGGCGATGTAGTCGGTCATGAACAGGGGCTTCGCGCCGGTCACGACGATGTCGTCGACGACCATGCCCACGAGGTCCTGCCCGATCGTGTCGTGCTTGTCGAGGGCCTGCGCGATCGCCACCTTCGTTCCCACGCCGTCCGTGCTCGTCGCGAGCAGCGGGTGGCGGTACTCCTTCAGGAAGGCGGCGTCGTAGAGTCCGGCGAAACCGCCCACTCCGCCGAGGACCTCGGGGCCGTGGGTGGCCTTGACAGAAGATTTCATGAGCTCGACGGCGAGGTCGCCGGCCGCTGTGTCGACTCCGGCTTCGGAGTACGTCGAACGGGGCGCTTCGGCGGGCGAAGTGGAGGAAGTCACGACACGAGTTTACCGGCGATACGCCTGGATGCTCACCCGGACGGCGAAGTGCTCAGTGCGGCTCGGATACCGGTTGCACGCGGAGCTCGAGCGCCTCCCCCTCGCCGACGAGCGACCGGGTTCGCGGGCTCGGAAGAAGGACGGTGCCGACCGGCAGCGGGATATCGTTCCACCGCAGGTCCCCCGCCAGGATCCCGATGATCCTCGTCTCCGACGGGGGAACCGTAAAGCCTCCCGCGATGCAGAGCGGCGACGCGGATGGTTCCGCGATCGAGCGCGCCACCATGAGGTTCAGAACCGTCGCACCGCTCGACGCGGGGCTCGGCGTCACGGCCGCCTCGCCGGGAAAGCGCACGGTGCGCCCGCGCATGACCTTGCGGATCTCTCCGTCGATCGTGAGGGTGAGCGGTGCATCGCTCACGAGCACGAGGATCCGCTCCATCCCGGGAAACAGTGAGAACGACAGCGTTCCCCTGATCTCGGCGAGGCTCAACCGCCACGCGAGCGACTCGTGGATCACGCGGGTCGTGCCCAGCCCGTTGCGCCAAGGCTGCGGGGTGACCGCCTCCGGTGTCACGATTCCCCGCCGCGCCAACTGCTCCATGGTCCATTTCGACAGCGACGGCTTCGCACTGCTTGTCTGCATGCTCCGCACGCTACGGGCACGGACGATCGCGGAACGAACACCCGTGTTTCCGACATGTAAAAGCCGCCCCGCGCATCGAAACCGACCCGACATGACACAGAAATCGGAGGGGCGAGCGCCTCCGCGATGGTTATCGCATCGCCCGCCCGGGCGGCAACGAGAGGAAGAACATGCCCCCTGCAGATCTCGCCTGGATGCTCGCGGCTTTCGCGCTCGTCCTCCTCATGTTCCCCGGACTCGCCCTCTTCTACGGGGGAATGATGAAGGGGCGTAACGCCCTCAACATGTTCATGATGGTGATGGGCTCCATGGCCGTCACCGCCGTGGTCTACGTCGGTTTCGGTCACGGGCTCGTACTCGGCGATTCGGTCGGCGGCCTCGGGCTCATCGGCAACCCGCTCGAATACGCGGGCTGGACGGCCTTCACCGCCGACGACGGATCCGACTCGGCGTATTGGGGAGCCTTCTATACACTCTTCGCCGCCATCAGCATCGGCATCGTCGCGTCGGGCGGTGCCGGACGCATGCGCTTCGGGGCGTGGCTCGTGTTCTCCGCCCTCTGGATCGTGCTCGTCTATGCGCCCCTCGCGCACTGGGTGTTCGCGTTCAGCGACGAAGAGTCCGGCGTCGTCGGCGGCTGGATGCGCAACGTCCTCGGGCTGCACGACTATGCGGGCGGTACGGCCGTTCACATGAACGCCGGCGCCTCAGCCCTCGCACTCGCGGCGGTCCTCGGACCGCGTCGCACCCCGCACGGCCGTCCGCACAACATCTCACTCGTTCTTCTGGGCGCGGGCATGCTCTTCGTCGGCTGGATCGGGTTCAACGGCGGCACGGCCGCGGGCGCCAACTTCCTCGCCGGATACGTGGTCTTCACCACGCTCCTCGCCGCCCTCGGCGGCGGGCTCGGCTTCGCCCTCGTCGAGCACTTCCGCGACGGCCAGGCGACCATGCTCGGCTTCGCGTCGGGCCTGATCGCCGGTCTGGTCGGCATCACCCCGACGGCCGATGCGGTCACTCCCCTAGCGAGCCTGCCGCTGGGGCTCGTCTGCGGCGCCGTCGTCGCGTGGGCGATCACCTGGCTGCGACGCCGCCGCGTCGACGACGCGCTCGACGCCTTCGCCGTGCACGGCATCGGCGGCATCGTCGGCACGTATCTCGCCGTGCTGTTTGCCTCGTCGGCGGCGCCCGCCGGCCTGACCGGCCTCGTGTTCGGCGGCGATCCCCTGCTCGCCCTTACGGAGACGATCGCGATCGCCGTGACGCTCGTGTACTCCTTCGGCGTCACCTATGCGATCGCCTGGGTCATGGACAAGGTCCGCCCCATCCGGGTCAGCGCCAAGCAGGAAGCGGTGGGACTCGACCGCGCGCTGCACGCCGAGACCGCCTACGACTTCGACCGCATCTGAGGAGCATCATGAAGCTGATCACCGCCATCATCCAGCCCGACCGACTCGACGAGGTACGCGAGAGCCTGAGTGCCGCGGGCGTCACGGGACTCACCGCGTCCGTCGTCAAGGGCCACGGTGCAGGTGCCGCGCGCACGGAGTACTACCGCGGCGAGGCGCACGCCGTCGAGCTGCGCGACAAGGTGCGCATCGAGATCATCGTCGCCGCGGACCTCGAGGACGCCGTGGTCGCCGCCATCGTGGCCGGTGCCCGCACCGGGCAGATCGGTGACGGCAAGGTGTGGGTCACCGATATCGCGCGCGTCGTACGGGTGCGCACGGGCGAGGAGGGGGCGCAGGCGCTGTGAACCTTCTCACCGCCCCTGCGCCGACCCCGCACGTGAACGCGCCCCGCGATGAGACCATGGTGGCGCTCGCCAGCGCACGCTCCGTCATCGTCGTCCGTTGCGACGGCGAACGGCTCCCGGTCCTCGTCCCCGCCGTGCCCGTCACGCGCGTCGCCGTCCGGTCGATCGGGGCCGACGTCGACCTGCGAGAGCTGCGCGCTGCGCTCGAGGACGCGCGGATCGGGGTCCGGTTCGCGATCGTCGGCCCCGAACGCACCGTCTATGCCGCGCGGGCAGAGATACGCCGCGCGGGCGGGCTCGACTCGGAGATCGCGATCCGCGTGACCGATCGCAACGCCCGCGTCGTGCTCTGCGCGCACTGCCGCGAGCGCACCTCCGTCGACGGTCCGACCGGATCCGTCGTGGCATGCTCGGGCTGCGGGTTGCGGCTCGTCACCAACGAGCATTTCTCGCGAGCGCACGCCGCGTATCTCGGGCACAAGCTCGACGCGGAGACCGATCGATGACCTCCGCGACGCTTCCCGTCCTGCGCGACGGCATCGACCTGCTCGTCACCGACGTCATCGAGCGCGCCGGCGGGATCCGCTCGATCGGACTCGTCGCCCCCGGCGGTGAGGAACTCCCCGGTTTCACCGCAGGCAGCCACCTCGTCGTCGGGTGCGGCGAGAAGGCGAACGCCTACTCGCTCACCGGCGAGGGACTCTTTCCCGAGCGGTACACGATCTCGGTTCTGGGACAACCGTCAGGGCGGGGCGGAAGCATGTTCATGCACCGGCTCGCGATCGGTGACACCGTGCGCGCCTCCCGGCCGCGCAGCGCCTTCGTCCCGGTCGCGGATGCGCGTCTGCACCTACTCGTCGCCGGCGGAATCGGTGTCACGCCGATCCTGTCGCACGCGCGAGCCGCCGCCACGTGGGGGCGCCATGCCGCGATCCTGTACGCATACGCTCCCGGATCCGACGCGCATCTCGACGATCTCGAAAACATCGCGCGGGACGCGGGCTTCGAGCTCGTCGCCTGCGAGGGGCGCGCGATGCTGTCGGACGCGCTCGCGGCGTTCCTGGACGACCGCCCCCTGGGATCTCACCTGTACGTCTGCGGTCCCGGCGGGTTCATGGCGCACGTCCTCGACCAGGCACGGGATGCGGGGTGGCCCGAGGAGCGGCTCCACTCCGAAGCCTTCAGCGCGACCGAGCTGGATGCGGGGACGCCCTTCACCGCAAGGCTCGCGCGTAGCGGCGAGCGCGTGACGGTGCCCGCGGGCGTCTCGCTGCTCGAGGCACTGGAAGGCACGGGGCGCGCGATCCCGAACATGTGCCGGCAGGGGGTCTGCGGAGAGTGCGTTCTGCCGGTGCGCAGCGGACGCCCGCTGCACCGCGATTCCTTTCTCAGCGACGACGAACGTGCGTCGTCGATCATGCCCTGCGTCTCGCGTTGCGCCGACGCCGAACTGGAGCTCGATCTATGACGACCACCGCGACGCGCCTCGGGCGCTTCCCCTTTCCCTTCCGCGACGATGCATACCGGTACTCGACGAACGTGGAGCCCGCCCGCAGTGCCCAGAGGACGGCGGCGGGCAGCTGGGGCGAGCGGGTGATCGAGATCGATGACGGCTATGCGCGGGAGCTGTCGCTGCGCGCGGACATCCTCGAGCGGGATCCGTCGCGCCGCGCGAGCGCTCCCCACATGCGGGCGGCAGAGTGGGACGCCCTGAACTACTGCCTCACGGACCTCGCAGCGAGCTATCCCGAGCACATGACGTTCACGCGCGAGGGCTTGCGACTGAGATGGGTCAACGACCTCCAAGGGCTCGAGGTCGAGGCCACCTATGGCGACGACGGGTCGTTGCCGGGCGGACCGCTCGCTTTCCTGGCGACGCAGATCCAGGAGGACATCGCGCTCCTGGACCAGCGGGAGGGCGCGCTCTGGCTCGATGCGGGGGTCGTGACCTTCGCGGCGGACTGGTCGATGGGGTTCGACACGGGCATGCGCTTCCTCGAGATCCACGGCCCGGTGCCGAGGATCCATGAGGAGAAGATCATCACGCGGGCGCACCAGTTCCTGCTGCGCATGCAGCCGGGCGACGCCTATCGGCGCACGAACTGGACGATGTCGGTCGACGGCCGGCTGGACACGTCGACCGAGACGTACCCGGAGTGGGGACCCGATCGGGTCGATGTCGTCGACGACCCGGCGCTACCCGAGCGGCTGCACCTGCGCGTCGAGGTGCAGCACCTGATCCGGCTGCCGCACTCGGGTGCGGTCATGTTCCTGATCCGCTCGTATCTCGAGCCGCTCGGCGCGCTCGCGGAGGTCGACGGCTGGGCCGGGCGCATCGGGTCCGTGCTGCGCGAGCTGCCGGACGATATGGCCGATTACAAGGGCATCACGCGGTATCGGCACCGCGCCGCCGAGTGGCTGCTCAGTCGCGAGCGCCCGTCTCGTCGGTGACCTCGCGCACGACGTTGACCCGGCGGGTGCGCCCGCCGATCGTGCGGTCGAGAATCATCGCGAGGACGAGCATGATCGCGATGCCCGCGGGAACGCACCAGAGCATGATGAAACCGAACGTCTGCGACTGCGAGTAACGCACCTCGGTGAAGGGGCTCGGTTCGCTCGTCCCTGTGAACGCGAAGGTGAGGATGAGCGCGGCGACGAGGCCGAGCGCCACACCGATCGCCGTGAAGACGCCGTACTTCGGTGAGCGCCGCACCGTCACGGGACTCGCCTGATTCACGCGAACAGCTTCGTCGTCAGTACGTGCATCATCCATGTCCCCATGTTCCCCCTCCTGCCTGTGAGCGTTCTCACCAGCGCACGGGAAGGATCCCGGAAATATCTGCACGGGTACCGGAAACTCCGATTTTCCCTTCCGCCACGGTCTCCGCCCACGTTTTCTCGCCGGTCGCGAGCGCGAGCCACGTCGCCGCGTCCGTCTCGACCACGTTCGGCGGAGTGCCGCGGTGATGCGAGAGCCCCTGGATCACCTGCACCGCCCCGAACGGAGGCACTCGCACCTCGACGCTCTTGCCCGGCGCCTTCTCTTCGAGCAGCTGCAGCAGGTAGCGGACGGCCATCGCCGTCTCGTTGCGGGTCGGGGTGTCGCCGAGCGCCGCGCGCACGGCGATGCGGCCTTCTTCGGTATCGATCTTGCGGGCCATGGATCCATTCTCGTCGCCGGTACCCTGGAGGGGTGAAGATCCTCGTTCTTGGCTCCGGCGCACGTGAGCACGCAATTGTCCTTGCCCTCAGGTCTGATGCCGCGCAGCACGAGGTGTTCGCCGCCCCCGGCAACGCCGGCATCGCGCGCGACGCGACCCTCGTCGATGTCGACATGATGGATCCGGCGGCCGTCACCGATTACGCGAAGTCGAACGGCGTCGACCTGGTCGTCGTCGGCCCGGAGGCTCCACTCGTCGCGGGTGTCGCCGACGTGCTGCGCGAGCACGGGATCCCCGTCTTCGGCCCCGGCAAGCAGGCCGCGCAGCTCGAGGGATCGAAGGCCTTCGCGAAGCGGATCATGGAGAACGCGAACGTTCCGACCGGGCGCGCCGTGCACGCCCGCACGATCGGCGAGACCGCCGCGGCGCTCGACGAGTTCGGCGCGCCCTACGTCGTCAAGGCCGACGGCCTCGCGGCGGGCAAGGGCGTCATCGTGACCGAGGACCGCGACGCGGCGCTCGAGCACGCCTCAACCTTCCTGCCGAGCGGTCCCGTGCTGATCGAGGAGTTCCTGTCGGGCCCCGAGGTTTCGCTGTTCTTCCTCAGCGATGGCGACACCGTGCGCCCGCTGAGCCCGGCACAGGACTTCAAGCGCGCGCTCGACGGCGACGAGGGCCCCAACACGGGCGGCATGGGCGCGTACTCGCCCCTCCCCTGGCTCGCGGATCAGTTCGGCAGCGTCGACGCGTTCGTCGATGAGGTCACCGAGACCGTTGCGAAGCCCGTCATTGCCGAGCTCGACCGCGACGGATCCCCGTTCATCGGCTTGCTCTACGCCGGCCTCATCATCACCGAGCAGGGCGTTCGCGTGATCGAGTTCAACGCCCGCTTCGGCGACCCCGAGACGCAGATCGTACTGCCGCGTCTCCGGACGCCGCTCGCCGACCTCCTCATGGCCGCCGCGAACGGCACCCTCGAGGATCAGCCGCGCCCGGCCTTCGGCGATGACGTCGCCGTGACCGTGGTGCTCGCGAGCGAGGGCTACCCCGCTTCGGTCGTCACGGGCCGCGAGATCACGGGCCTAGACGAGGCCTCCGCCGTGGAGGGCGTGCACATCACGCACGCCGCGACCGCGCTCGAGGGCGACAAGCTCGTCGCGACGGGCGGCCGCGTGCTGAACGTCGTCGGCACCGGTTCGACGTTCGCCGAGGCTCGCGCGCGGGCATACGAGGCGATCGCCAAGATCGGCCTTGAAGGCGGCCAGTTCCGCACCGACATCGCGGCGAAGGTCGCATAGATCCTCTCGACACGCCCGGGCGTGAACGCCCGATTTGTCAGCGCGGAGGCGCATCCGTAAGCTTGATCTCGGTGACGTGTCCGAGCGGCCGAAGGTGCAACACTCGAAATGTTGTGTAGGGTAACCCCCTACCGCGGGTTCAAATCCCGCCGTCACCGCCACAAGAAAACCCCTGGTTATCCAGGGGTTTTCTGCTTTTACGTGGGAGATGCGGGGCAGGCAGCCGCATCCGTGGCGCCCACCCCACCCGGCTCAGACGGGGCAGCCGTCGGGGCCGCAGACCTCTCCATCAGCCGTCATCAGATTGAGGACCGGCTTCGGGTTGATCTCCTCATAGACCTGCGTGAGGGCCTGCTGGAAGGTCTCCATCGGCTGAGCGCCCGAGACCCCGTAACGGCCGTCGATGACGTAGAACGGCACGCCGCGGATCCCGAGCTGCGCCGCCTGCGCGATGTCATCCTTCACATCATCGGCGTGCTTCGCTGGATCCGCGAGGACCGCGTCGGCGGTGTCGGCGGAGAGTCCCGCATCGACGACGACCGCCTTGAGGGCGGCGTGATCGCCCACGTCGAGCCCGTGCTGGAAGTACGCGAGGAAGATCGCGTCCACGACCTTCTGCTGCACGCCCTCGGCGGCGGCCGCCTGGATGAGGCGGTGCGCCGTGAACGTGTTTGCAGGTACGACGGAGTCGTGGTCGAATTCGAAGCCCACCTCGGCCGCACCGGCGCTCAGGTGCTGGTGGCTCTGTTCCATCATCTTCGGGTCGAAGCCACGCGCGGCGAGGTACTCGGCCTGCGTCTGCGTCGCTTTCTCCGGCAGCGTCGGGTCGAGCTGGTAGGAGTGATAGCGCACGTCGATGTCGTCGCCGAAGGGCAGCTTCTCGATCACGTTTTCGAGGCGGCGCTCGCCCAGCAGACACCACGGGCAGGCCACATCGAGCCAGATATCGATGCCGAGGCGCGCGGGAGCGGAGGTCGTATCAGTCATGGTGAGGTCAACGTGGCCGCCGGCCGAAATGTTCCGCCGGATCAGAACGGCGCGATGTCTGCGTCCGTGAGTTTCTTGCCGCGTCGACGATCAGTGACGGCGCGGTCGGCCTGCTTCTTGAGTGCCTCGATCGCGTTCTGCAGGCGTCCGACGCGGTCGTCGATCGTCTGCGCGTAGCCGAGCCGCTTCGCCTCGGTGCGGCGCTGCGCCGTCTGCGTGACGGGACGGACCTCGCCCGCGAGCGACAACTCGCCCGACACCGACACGTCGCGCGGTATCGCGAAGTTCTTGATGGATCCGGCGACCGCCGCTGCGATCGCGAGATCGGCGGCCGGTTCGGAGAAACGCACCCCGCCCACGGTCGAGACGTAGACCTCCTGGTCGCTCGTCTTGATGCCCGCGCGGCGCTCGAGCACCGCAAGCACCATCGCGACGCGCGACGAGTCGACGCCGTGCACGACGCGGCGCGGATTGGGGGCGTTCGTAGGAATCGTCAGCGCCTGCACCTCGACCGGCAGGGCACGCTGCCCCTCCATCGAGATGCCGACGCAGGTTCCCGCCTCGGGGTCGCCCTTCGACAGGAACATGCTCGACGGATCCGGAACCTCCTGGATGCCCGCGCCCGTCATCTCGAAACAGCCGACCTCGTCGGTCGGGCCGAAGCGGTTCTTGAGCGCGCGGATGAAGCGCAGCGCCGTCTGGCGGTCGCCCTCGAAGTGGCAGACGACGTCGACGAGGTGCTCGAGCACGCGAGGGCCCGCGACGTTGCCGTCCTTCGTGACGTGGCCGACGATGATGATCGGCAGGCTGCGCTCCTTCGCCACGCGGATGAGGGTCGACGCGACCTCGCGCACCTGCCCGGGCATGCCCGCCGCACCGTCCTGATCGGCAGACGCCACGGTCTGCACCGAGTCGACGATCACGAGCTCGGGCTCGACCTGATCGATGTGCCCGAGGACCGTCGCGAGATCGACCTCGCTCGCGAGGTACAGCTCGTCGTGCAGTGCGTCGGTGCGTTCGGCCCGCAGGCGCACCTGCGCGACCGACTCCTCGGCGCTGACGTACAGCACGCGCCTCCCCTCCTTCGCCGCGCGCGCGGCGACTTCGAGGAGCAGCGTCGACTTGCCGACGCCGGGTTCGCCCGACAACAGGATGGCGGCTCCGGGGACGATACCGCCGCCGAGTACGCGGTCGAACTCCCCCACGCCGCTCTTCCGCCGCGGGGAGTCGCTCGTGGAGATCTGCGTGATCGGCCGCGCCGACGACGTGGGCGCCAGCGACTGCACGCGCTTCGCCGCCGCCTTCGCCGTCATGCCTGCCTCTTGCACCGTTCCCCACTGCTGGCACTCGCCGCATCGCCCAACCCACTTCATGGTCGTCCACCCGCACTCGGAGCAGACGTATGCGGGGGCGGAGGAGCGTTTCGTTGCCATGACTACAGGCTAGGCGGCACCACTGACAAACGAGCGCGCGAGGGGGCGCAGGCTCGCCACGCGAACCGCTCGAGCGGAGAAGAGCCCCTTGTTCGGCGCCGTGTACCAGGAGCCTCCGCGGTTCGGGCTCATCTCCGCAGATCCGGCCAGCGCAATGCGACGTACGCTTGCCAGGTGAGCGCCAACCGGATCCTCTGGGTCGCCGTCCTCGCGTCCTTCGTGTCGTTCCTCGACGGCACGATCGTGAACGTCGCCCTGCCCGCGATCGACCGCGAACTCGGCGGCGGGCTCGCGACACAGCAATGGGTTGTGGACGGATACCTCGTGACGCTCGGCGCGCTGATGCTCGTCGCCGGATCCGTCAGCGACGCCTTCGGCCGCGCGCTCGTGCTGCGCATCGGGCTCGTCGGCTTCGGCATCGCATCGGTGGCGATCGCGCTCGCGCCGGATCCGGGGATCCTCATCGCCGCGCGGCTCGTGCAGGGCGCGGCAGGCGCCTTCCTCGTGCCCAGCTCGCTCGCGCTCATCACCTCGGCGTTCGACGGCCCCGCACAGGCGAAGGCAATCGGCACGTGGACATCGTTCACGACGGGCGCGATGGTCGTCGGCCCGCTGATCGGGGGCGCCCTCGTCGACCTCGCGAGCTGGCGCCTCGCCTTCCTCATCAACGTGCTCCCGATCGCCGCGACGCTGTGGCTGGGACGCGGTCTCGAGGATCCGCCGCGCCGGCCTGGCGCGCGGATCGACGCGCTCGGCGCCGCGATGTGCGTTCTCGGGCTCGGTGGCGTGGTCTTCGCGCTCATCGAACAGCCACGGCGCGGCTGGGCGGATCCGGCGATCCTCGCCGCCGCGATCGGCGGTCTCGCACTCTTCGCGCTGTTCCTCGTGCGGCAGCGCACGGCCCGTGCCCCGATTCTCCCGCTCGGGCTGTTCCGGGTGCGCAATTTCTGGACGGGCAATCTGGCGACGGCGTTCGTCTACGCCGCGCTCTCACTGAACGGGTTCGTGCTCGCGATCTACCTGCAGGAGGGCGCCGGGTTGCCCGCGACCCTCGCGGGCCTCGCGAGCCTGCCCGTGACGATCCTCATGATCCTGCTCAGCTCGCTCGCGGGCGAGCTCGCGGGACGGTGGGGCGCGCCCTGGTTCATGACGGCGGGGCCGCTGCTCATGGCCGTGGGGTCCCTGATGCTGCTGCTCGTCGCGGACGACTTCGACTACTGGTGGCAGGTGCTGCCGGGCATGATCGTGTTCGGCCTCGGGCTCACGGCGACGGTGTCGCCGCTCACCTCCACGATCCTCGGATCCATCGACTCCGAGCGCAGCGGCATCGCGAGCGCGGTCAACAACGCCGTATCCCGCGTCGCGGGTCTCATCGCTGTGGCGATGATCGGCACGGCGATCGGCGGATCCCTCGATCTGGCGGGATTCCATCGCGCCTGCATCATCGTCGCGGCGCTGCTCGCGGCGGGCGGTCTCGTATCCTGGGCGGGCATCCGGGATCGGCCGGTGCCGCGCACGTGAGAATGGATCCATGACCACCTGCCCCTGTGGATCCGCCGACTACGACGCGTGCTGCGGCGCGCTGCACCGCGGCGCGCGCGATGCCGCGACCCCCGAGGAACTCATGCGATCGCGCTACTCCGCGTTCGCCAAGGGCGACGCGTTCTACCTCGCGCGCACCTGGCATCCGCGCACACGCCCCGAGGATCTCTCGATGGATCCATCGCTCGCCTGGACGGGGCTTGCGATCCTCGGATCCACGGACGACACGGTCGACTTCGTCGCGCGCTACGTGGACGCCGACGGCGAGGGTGAGCTACGCGAGCACTCGCGCTTCGCGAAGCGCGCGGGGCGCTGGGTCTATGTCGACGGCGACATCGGCTGACCCGCGGATTCGGAGATGAACCGCGAGTGCGGATCCACGCCCGCAAACACTCCGCAATTGCGGGCTATCTCCGTAGGGCGGGTGGGCTCAGGCGCGCAGGGCGTCGAGGATGTCGGCCGGCGCGGCCTGCATCGGGTGCGGGCCGGCGATGTCGATGAACACCGTCGTGATGGTGCCATCGTGCGTCGTCAGGAACTTCTCGAGCCACGCCCCCGAATACGACGCGACCGTCGGCGGCAGGTTCGCGGGCTTGTTCCGGGCGTCGCTGAACAGCAGCAGCGCGACGTCGCCGGTCTTCGTGTCCCGATAGGTCCACACTTCGCCCGAATCGAGCGGCTTGTCCCGATCGCCGGAGGAGATCAGTGGGACGATGGTGTTGCCGTTGCGCAGCGACAGCGCGATCGCCGCCATGTCCTGCTTCTCGAGCGCCTGAGCGAGCGCCTCCGAACGGAATTCCTCAGGATCCAGCTGCTCCGGCTTCTTGCGCTTTTTCGCCATGCGACAAGCCTATGGGCTACAGCGTGAACGGCTTCTCGCGAGACGCGATCTCGTTGAGCTTGACCGTGAGGTTGTAGGTCGCGCCGCTCGGTGCGGCGGGGCGCTCCTCCGCGTCGCAGGTGTCGGGATACGAACGAGTGCGATCCCAGACGACGGGCTCCTCGGTCTGCGCCGTCTGGCCGGCCGCGATCTTGCGCCACATGTCGCTCGTGTCGACGGCGCAATCGTTGGAACGCCACCAGACGTCGACGCCGCTCGAGATCTCATAGACCTGCGCCGACGTTCCCACGTTGACCAGGCAGTCGACGGATCCGATGTTCGTGATCTTCATCGTCAGCTTCGGCAGATCGTCCTCGCCGTAGGCGCTCTTGTCGAGGATCGCCTCCAGCTCGAGCGCACCCGACGCGCAGACCTCCGGCGTCGGCGACGCCGACGGATCCGGCTCGCTCGCGGATCCCTCGCCCGGCCCCGCCGTCGGGAAGATCGTCGGCAGCGGATCCGGTGTCTTCACGACCGCCGGTCCGGGCTTCAGGAATGGCAGGCTCTCCCACGGCTTCTCGTTCACGAGCCAGCGCACGCCGAAGACGGCCCCGACCACAACAGCGGTGAGCAGGATCAACGTGACGAGTGCCACCGCCAGACGACGGCGGCGATACATCACCTTCTTCGAAGGTCTGCGCTTCTGTGCCACTCCGCCACCCTACGTGAGGCGCTTCAGCATGCGCGTGTTGCCGAGGGTGTTCGGCTTGACGTGCGCCAGATCGAGGAACTCGGCGACACCCTCGTCGCGGCTGCGCACCAGCTGGGCGTAGACCTCGGGCGTGACGATCTGTTCGCCGATCTCGTGAAAGCCGCGCCGGCTGAAGAAATCGACCTCAAAGGTCAGGCAGAAGAGCCGCGTGAGGCGCAGATCGCGTGCGACGGCCTCGAGCGCCTCCACGATGCGGCGTCCGACGCCCCTGTGCAGCCACGCGTCGGAGACGAGCAGCGTGCGCACCTCGCCGAGGTCCTCCCACATCACGTGCAGGGCCCCCGCACCGATCACCCGATCGTTCTCGTCGACGGCGACGAGGAACTCCTGCGTCGCCTCGTACAGCACCACGAGCTCCTTGCCCAACAGGATCCGTCGCTCGACATACGGCTGCATGAGGGCATGCACCTGGATCATGTCGTCAGCACGGGCCGGTCGTATGGAGTACTCGCTCATCCGAGCCAGGCTACTCCCGCGCACTGAGAGGGTCACCGAGAAATGCAGGGCGGCGCCCGCATTTCTTCGCCCCCGGGACGCGAGTGGGGCCCACCCCGAAGGATGGGCCCCACTCACGATGGCGCTTACTCGGCGGCCGCGATGTCGGGCGTCGCCGACAGGCCGGCCTGGTTCACGCCGACCGCGATGCGCTCGCCGCGCGGAGCGTTCTCGAAGGTGAACTGACCGTCGACGAGGTCGACCTTGATGTGGTGTCCCGACTCGAGCTGGCCCGAGAGCATCGACTCCGACAGGCGATCCTCGATCTCACGGACCATCGCGCGGCGCAGGGGGCGCGCACCGAGTGTCGGGTCGTAGCCGATCTCGATGAGGCGCTCCTTGGCGGCCTGCGACAGCTCGATCGACATGTCGCGGTCGAGCAGGCGCTCGCCCAGGCGCTTCACGAACAGGTCGACGATCTGCAACAGCTCGTCCTTGTTCAGCTGCGGGAAGACGATGACGTCGTCGACGCGGTTGAGGAACTCGGGCTTGAAGTGGCGCTTGAGCTCCTCGTCGACCTTGCCCTTCATGCGCTCGTACGTCGTCTTCGCGTTGCCCTCGATCTGGAAACCGACGGGGCCACCGGCGATCGCCGACGAACCGAGGTTCGTCGTCATGATGATCACGGTGTTCTTGAAGTCGATCACGCGGCCCTGACCATCGGTCAGGCGACCCTCTTCGAGGATCTGCAGCAGCGAGTTGAAGATATCCGGGTGGGCCTTCTCGATCTCGTCGAACAGCACGACCGAGAACGGCTTGCGGCGCACACGCTCGGTGAGCTGGCCGCCCTCTTCGAATCCGACGAATCCGGGAGGGGCGCCGAAGAGGCGCGAAACGGTGTGCTTCTCGCCGTACTCCGACATGTCGAGGCTGATCAGGGCGTCCTCGTCGTCGAAGAGGAACTCGGCGAGCGCCTTCGCGAGCTCGGTCTTGCCGACGCCCGTGGGGCCGGCGAAGATGAAGGATCCCGAGGGACGCTTCGGATCCTTCAGGCCGGCGCGCTGGCGACGGATCGTCTTCGAGAGGGCCGCGATGGCCTCCTCCTGGCCGATGACGCGCTCGTGCAGGGCGCGCTCCATGAAGACGAGACGGCTGGTCTCCTCCTCGGTGAGCTTGAAGACGGGGATGCCGGTCGCCTGGGCGAGCACCTCGGCGATCAGGCCCTCGTCGACGACCTCCTTGGTCTTGACGTCGCCCGAACGCCACTGCTTCTCGAGGCGCAGGCGCTCGCCGAGCAGTTGCTTCTCCTCGTCGCGCAGGGCCGCGGCCTTCTCGAAGTCCTGCTCCTCCGACGCCTTCTCCTTGTCGGCTCGCACGGCCGCGATCTTCTCATCGAATTCGCGCAACTCGGGCGGGCTCGACAGGATCGACAGGCGCAGGCGGGCACCGGCCTCGTCGATCAGGTCGATGGCCTTATCGGGCAGGAAGCGGTCCTGCACGTAGCGGTCGGCGAGGTTCGCCGCCGCGACGAGGGCACCGTCGGTGATCTGCACCTTGTGGAAGGCCTCGTAGTGGTCGCGCAGACCCTTCAGGATGTTGATCGTGTGCGGCAGCGACGGCTCCGCGACCTGGATCGGCTGGAAGCGGCGCTCGAGCGCCGCGTCCTTCTCGAAGTGCTTGCGGTACTCGTCGAGCGTCGTCGCGCCGATCGTCTGCAGCTCGCCGCGGGCGAGCAGCGGCTTCAGGATGTTCGCGGCGTCGATCGCGCCCTCGGCGGCACCGGCACCCACGAGGGTGTGGATCTCGTCGATGAAAACGATGATGTCGCCGCGCGTGCGGATCTCCTTCGTGACCTTCTTGAGGCGCTCTTCGAAGTCGCCGCGGTAGCGGGATCCGGCGATGAGCGAGCCGAGGTCGAGCGAGTAGACCTGCTTGTCCTTCAGCGTCTCGGGAACATCGCCCTTGACGATCGCCTGGGCGAGGCCCTCGACGACGGCCGTCTTGCCGACACCGGGCTCGCCGATGAGGACGGGGTTGTTCTTCGAGCGGCGCGACAGGATCTGCATGACGCGCTCGATCTCCTTCTCGCGCCCGATCACCGGGTCGAGCTGTCCGTCGCGCGCAGACTGGGTGAGGTTGCGACCGAACTGGTCGAGAACCTGCGAACCCTTGGTGGATCCGGTCTGCTCGTGCTGCTCCTGGCCGCCCGGCGCGACGCCGACGGGCTCCTTGCCCTGGTGGCCCGAGAGCAGCTGGATGACCTGCTGACGCACCTTGTTGAGGTCTGCGCCGAGCTTCACGAGCACCTGGGCGGCGACGCCCTCACCCTCGCGGATGAGGCCGAGCAGGATGTGCTCCGTGCCGATGTAGTTGTGGCCGAGCTGGAGCGCCTCGCGCAGGCTCAGCTCGAGCACCTTCTTCGCGCGGGGCGTGAAGGGGATGTGGCCGGTGGGCTGCTGCTGACCCTGGCCGATGATGTCTTGCACCTGCTCGCGCACGGCGTCGAGCGAGATGCCGAGGGCCTCGAGGGCCTTCGCGGCAACGCCTTCGCCCTCGTGGATGAGGCCGAGCAGGATGTGCTCCGTACCGATGTAGTTGTGGTTGAGCATCTTCGCCTCTTCTTGGGCGAGAACGACCACGCGACGGGCACGATCTGTGAACCTCTCGAACATGTCACTCCTCCGGGCGCTTGACGGTTCGCACGGCACGCCTAAGGCGCCGTGTTTCTAAGGTAATCAGCGATCGGAGCGGCGGGCGCCGTGTTCGCCGTGGGCATATCTGGCACTTATCGATATTCGTTGTTATCGTTTTTCGTAAAGCTCAACGAAAGGAGCGCTCATGATCGCGGCGAGCGGAACGGATGTGTGGTCGGGACTGCGGTTCCTAGGGGCGTGCGTCGCGGGCATCGCCGCGGTCGTGATCGTCATCTGGCTGATCGCACGCTCGCGCGGCACGACAGCGAGTCTCGCCGTGCGGGCCGCGGCGGCGCTCGCGGGTGTGTGGCTCGGGCTCGCGGCCATCATGATCCCGGTCGCGCTCTGGCGGCTCATCACCATGCAGGACATCGAGGTGGCGCCGTCGCTGGGCGACGAGTGGGGCGCCTACTGCTCCGCGGACGGATCCCCCGCGCTCGTGTGCGACGGATCCCTCTATACGGCGATGGGAGTCGGCATCGGCCCGCACCTGCTGATCGCCGCAGGAACGATCTGCAGCGTGCTCGCGGCGGCCGCGCCGATCCTCTCGATCTTCGTGCTCTGCATGAGCGCGCTGCGCAATTCGGTCTTCCCCTCGTGGATCCCGCGGCTGCTCCTCGCCTGCGGCACCGCGACACTCGTCTTCGGCTCCGTCGCACCGGTTCTCTCCGAGATGGGCAACGGCCTCGCCGCCGCTCAGGCCTTGCCCGACGATGCGTTCGTGTCGTACTACTTCGAGGTGCCGTGGTGGCCCGCGCTCGTCGCCCTCGCATGCGGAGCGTTCGCGGCCATCTTCCGACACGGTGCGCGCCTCCAGCGCGATACCGAAGGCCTCGTATGACCGAGCTCTCGGGCATCCACTGCCGTCTCGACGAACTGCTCGCCGCCCGCAACATGACACTCACCGCCCTCGCCGACACCGTCGGCGTGAGCATCGTGAACCTCTCGATCCTCAAGAACGACCGCGCGAAGGCGATCCGCTTCTCGACCCTCATCGCGATCTGCGAGGCGCTCGATTGCGAGGTCGGCGAGCTGCTCGTACGGGCGCGGTGATTTTCGGATCCGGACGCCCCGCGCGACGATGGATGCATGCGCGTGCACATTCCCATTCATCGGCGGTGGGGCGATCAGGATGCCCTCGGCCACATCAACAACGTGTCGATGCTGAAGATCCTCGAGGAGGCGCGGCTCCGCGCCTTCTGGCGCGAGGAGGGATCCGAGAACAGCCCCCTCGCCGTCTTCGGTGAGGACACCGTGTCGGGTGGCGGATCCGCACGCACACTCGTGGCGCGGCAGGAGATCGAGTACCTGGCGCCCGTGCCGTACGGGCGGGATCCGCTGGACGTTCAGGTGTGGATCGGCCGGCTCGGCGGATCCAGCGTCGAGATCTGCTACGACGTCTACAGCCCGGACGGACAGACCCGTTACGCCCGCTCGAGCGTCGTCGTCGTGCTGGTCGACAGCGAGACGGGAGCCCCGACGCGGCTGCCCGCCGAGGTGCGTGCGGCCTGGAGGCCCTACGTCGAGGCGCCGATCGAGTATCGGCGGCGCTGAGGCGGCCCCTCACTGCGGACAAGGACCACTGTCGGGTCGGCGCAGCCGGGCCATCTCCGCGGAAGCAGAGCGCCGAGCCACAACGACGGAGATGGCCCCGAACGACGGATCCACGCGTATCTCGGATCCGCAGTTCGGGGCCATCTCCGCAGAAGCGGGTCAGCCCGCGTTCTCGAACGTCGTGATGAACGAGTATCCCGCGGGGTTCTTCGTCACCGCGAGGTTCAGCCCCATGTGCGGCTCCAGGGCCGTGACCTTGTCGAGCGGGGCGACGACGATGATCTGGAAGCCGAGCCCGAGCCATGCCCTGATGGCGCGGCCCGTGAAGGCGCTGTCGGCCTTCACGAAGCCCTCGTCGAGGAACACGGGCGCGAAGCGCGGCCACGAGCGGGTCTGGTCGCCCAGCTGATAGCGCAGGGCCGCGCCGACCACGAAGGCCACGAGCTCCTGCGACTCGCCGCCCGACTTGTCGCCGAGGGTCGAGTAGGTCGACACGACGGATCCGTCGGGCGCGACACGACTCGCGGTGATCTCGATGTGCCGGCGCACGTCGAGCAGCTCTTCGCGATGCGGGTTCGTGCCGTCTTCGGGCTGGTCGATCAGGTCGATGAACTCCTGCAGCTCGGCGAAGCGGCGGTCGGCCTCCTCATCGGTCCATTCCGTGACCTCCGCCTGCGCAAGGGTACGCAGTCGGGCGCGCACCCGCTCGACCCGCTCGGGATGCAGGTGGCGCAGCTCGATGCGGAGGCGATCGGTCTCCGAGGCGAAGGCGAGGCCCTTGAGGATCTCATCGACGGGATCCAGCCGCTCACGGATCGACTGCAGCGCGTGGCCGAACGAGTCGCTCAGCATCTTCAGGTCGGTCGACGACACGTCCTGAACGTGACGACGGAACTCGAGCCGGTGGGTCGACAGGCCGTCACGCGTGATCTCCTCGTAGATCGACGCGTACTCGTCGTACGCGTCGACGGACGTGCCGCGGTTCGGATCCGGCCACTTCTCGTCGTACGCGCGGAAGATCCGTTCCAGCGCGGACGCGGCCTGCTCGCCCGCGACGACCTCGCGGCGCACGCTCGCCGTCAATTCGTTCCGCAGGCGCGCGATGGCCTGCGCAAAGCCATCGACCGTGACGTCGCCGTCGAGCTCGGCGTCGAGGTGCGCGGCGTCGTCATCGGAGATCGAGACGGCCTCCGAGACCTTCTCGAGCTCGACATACGACGCGTCCTGCCGGTCGACGAGGTCGCTCCACGCCTCGTTCAGCGACTCGAGCTCGGCCTCGGCGCGGAAGCGCAGGCGCCGAGCCTCCTCGAGTCCCTCCTCCGCGGCGGCGAGCCGCTCCTCGACGCCGGTGAGGGCGTCGGAGGAATCGAGCACCGCCGCGCGCTGCCGGCGCAGCTCGTCCGCCTGGGCGAGCACCGGGTCCGGGTCGATCGCCTCCCACTCGGCTTCCGCGATGCGGCGATGAGCGCCGGCGAGGCGCGTGACCGTCTCCTGTTCGCGCTCGCACGCCGCGCGGTCGGCCTCGAGCGCGTCGATGCGCGCGTCGAGCGAGGCGAGCTCCGACTCGATCTCGTCGCGATGCGACTCGTTCGAGAAGCCCAGGATCCCGCGCTCGCGCGGGTCGCGGCCGTGCGCGCCGCGACGACCGTCGGCGGTCTGCCCCGTGATCGTGACGGCGGGAACATCGCCGCCCAGCTCGGACGCGTCGGCGACGCAGAGGTGGTCTCGCTGAGCCACCTGCCGGCGCACCCAGCCCGCGAACGGCGAGGCCCGGAACGTCAGGCGGCCCGAGACGAAACGCTCGTCGTCGAGCTCGGGCGAATCGAGGTCGAGGTCGACGCCCTCGAAGCGCACGCGACGCTCGAGCTGCACGCCGTCGATCGCAGCGCGGATCTGCTTCTGACGACGGACGTCCATGAGCAACGTCATGCCGAGACCCCCGAGCGTCGCGTCGGCGGCGACGCGCCAGTCGTCGAACTCGGCTCGCACGTCCATGAGTTCGGCCGCGAACGGCAGTTCCGACGGCTCCAGCCCCGCGGCGCGCGCAATCTCGCGCCGCGCGCGGTCGAAGGCGTCGGGGATCCGGCTGTCGCGCGAGCGCAGCGAGGTCAGCTCGCCCGTCAGCTCGCGCTGAGCGCGGCGCAGCTCGCCCACCCCGACGACGGCCTCGTCCCGGCGGCGCTTGATGTCGGCGAGCGCGTCGTCGATGCCCGCGAGGTAGTCGCGCGCGACGCGCTTCGCGGCCGCGAAGTCGTCGGCGCTCTCGAGCGACACATCGACGTCGGCGATGCGCGACTCGAGGGCGCGGCGGGCCTCGGCGATCCGGGCCGCGCGGGCCTCGGCCTCGGCCAGCCGGGCGTCGATGCGCGACAGCTGGTCGCCACCGCCCGAGGCGCGCTGCTGCTTCAGCTCCTCGACCTCGACCGCGAGCGAAGCCTCCTCGGCGCGCGCCGTGGTGACGGCCGCCTTCGCGGCGTCGCGCTCCTCGCGGTTGCGATCGGCTTCGGCGTCGAGCAGGCGCTGCTCGGTGCGAAGCTGCCACAGCCGGAACGGCGTCGCGGCGAGCGGATCCTTCGCGACCCCGTATCGGTCGAGACGGCTCGTGCGTTCACGCGCGGCGGTGTACTGCTCGTAGAGGCCCGCGATATCGGCGAGCAGCCTCTCTTTCGCCTCCGCGGTCGCGAGCGCCTCATGGCTCTGGCGCAGGGCGTGGAACTGCTCGAGCACGGCATCGGCCGCCGCGAAGGTCGAGGGTCGCTCGAGCACCATCTCCTTGAAGAGGCGGTCGACGGTGCGCACCTGGTGCCCGGCCTGGATCCTCGCGAGCAGCCGAAGGGCGTTGTCGCTGTCGCCTCCCTCGCCGATGCCGAGGCGCGCGGCGACGGCGTAGAGGAAGTCCTGCGTCGTCTCGTGGTTCTTCAGCCCGGGGAACGCCGCGCGGACGGCGCGGGGGTCGAAGCGCGAATCGGCGAACTCCGACAGCCGGCTGAGGTCGAAGGAGCCCTCGAGGGTGAAGTGTCGCGTGCGCACATCGACCGTGCGCGCCGCGGTCGCGGGCGCGAAGTAGGCCCGCATCGCGGTGTACTGGCGACCGGATCCGTCGACGAAGGTCGCCGCCACGGCGCCCCATACGGCGGATCCGTCGCCGCGGAGGACCTTGTCCACGTCGCCGACCGTGTCGCTCTTGCCGCGCAGATAGGTGAGCACGTTGCGCTGGTCCATGCCGCGGGCGCGGCCGACGGTCGCGTCGTTCGAGGCGCCGTTGAACGGCACCGTCGACGGCATCATGAGCGCGGTGTAGGCGTCGAGCAGTGTCGACTTGCCGGTGCCGGATCCGCCCGAGATCAGCGTCGCGTGCTCGTCGAAGCGCGTCGTGTGATGGCCGTGGAAACCGCCCCAGTTGACCACCTGCAGGCTCTGGGCCCGCCACTGAGCGGTCTCGTCGTCATAGCCGGCAATCAGCAGATCGCTCACTCGGCCTCCTCCTCGTCATCGAGCCACGCGCTCGCCTCGGGGCCCTCATCGTCGCGGGGCGTGCCCGGGGCGTTCTGGCTCTTCAGCCAGGCCAGCAGTTCGTAGAGCTTCTCGATCGACAGCAGGCGCTCGATCACCTCCGAGATGAGGAACCGATCATCGGATCCGGCCTTCACGAGGATGCCTGCCCGGGCGAGCGAGTCGACCGCGCTCGCGGCGCGCTTCGCGTCGCCGACGCGGTCGGTCGAGCGCGCCGGACGGAACATGTCGATGCCCGCCAGCAATTCCTCGCGGTCGACGTGCGCCCGCGGCAGGCCCGAACCCTTCGCCGCCAGATGCCGCTGGCGCAGCACCACGAGCAGGACGGTCTCTTCGCGCGTGAAGGCGGCGTCGCGCAGGAGCGGCGGGACGTAGCCGAACTCCCCGGAGCGGATCTGTACCTTGTAGGCGATGCCGCGCTCGCGATCGATCACGAGGTCGAGGAAGAGGTCGTTCAGACGGCTCTTGATGATGCGGGTGTCGCGCACGAGCGTCGCCCACTCGGCACGATCGTCGGTGATGATCGGGTGCTTGAGCACGACGATGAGGCAGCGCCGCTGATCGAGCGTCAGCCCGCCGTCGTCGCCGTCGAAGAGCGACAGGTTCGTGTCGACGTGGTCGTCCTCGATACCGACCGTCGGGGCGAAGACCTGTTCGTCACTCATGGGCGTCTCCTGTCATCTTCGGGAGCGTAAAGGCGCGGGTGGATCCGTCGGGGCGCACGGCGTGCACGACACCGCCTTCGTCCGTCGCGATCTCGCCGTGCGAGGCGAGATAGGCGAGGCCGAAGAGCTCGACGGGGCGACGCAGGGCGTCGGGCAGGGCGTTGAAGGCCTCGGCGAGTGAGTCGCCGTTCTCGAGCCGCGACGTGATGCTCTCGCGCACCTCGCCGAGCAACGGCCCACCCTGGCGCCGCACGTCCTCGAGCACGAGCGACTCGGGCCGCTGATCCGACACGTCGTCGAGCTTCGGCGCGGGCGCCGCGGCCGCGGGATCGTGGAAGCGGGTGCGCAGGTGGTCGATGTCGAGCCGGGTCGGCATCCAGCCCATCGGCACCGCGTCACGGGGACGCGCAGTCTCCATCCACACCCCGAGCTCCTGCTCGAGTGCGCGCAGGGCGCGCGTGAGCTCACGCTCGGAACCGGCGGAGTAGCTCGACAGGTACTCCGCGAGCGATTGCGAGGCCCGGCGCTGACGCATCTGCACATCGCGCAGACCACGGCGCAGCACGGCGTCGGCGTGCACGAAGTCGGCGCGCTCGTCGGCCGTGAGCTCGCGCGCGAAGGGATGCGCCATGATCGAACGCAGATCGTCGCGGAAGGCCTCAAGCAGGTTCTCATCGGAGAGCACCGTCAGGGCACCCTCGAACGCCCTCCCCTCGCGGGTCTGGCTCGCCAGGTGGGCGGAGGCGGCGAGGTACTCGCCCAGCACCTCTCCCTTGGGTCGCTCGTCGGCGCGGAAGTCGCGCACCATCTGCTCGTGGATCCGGTCGAGCGCCTCCTCGACGCGGCGGAAGTCGCCCGGCAGCTGGTCGATGAGGTCGACGAGGTCGCTGTACCCCTCCTGCATCCGCTCATCGTCGGCCGCGGCGATCGCGCCGCCCGACGCGATCCGCTCGCGCTCCGCCGTGAGGCGGGCGATCTCGGCGTCGAGCGCCGCGATGCGGGTCGTCTCGTCCGGATCCGCCTCGACCGCCCAGCGGTGCACGGCGTCGAGGATCGTCGTGAGCCGCGATTCGCTCAGCAGGGCGCGATCGCGCGACAGCCCCTCGTGCATCTGCATCGCGGCGAGGGCGTGCGACGTGAGCTCATAGGCCTCACCGCCATCGCTCTGCGGTACGCGGCGCAGCCACTGGTTGTGCATCCACGACAGACAGAGCGCCCGCCCATCATCCTGCGCGGGAACCTCGTGACCGGCACCCTGCAGCTCGAGGATGTACGTCTCGACCTGCACGTGCAGGCGCTCGGCGCGCACTTGCTTGACGTCGCCCGAGAACACCTCGCGGAAGATCGCCACGATCACGGCGGCCCAGGGCGACCGCACGAGGCTCAGCGCTGCGCCTTCGCGCGCGCGCTCGAGGCGCGCGACATCGCGTGGAATGGAGCTCACGGATCCCCTCTCTCGACCGGACCCTCGATTCTCCCATCCGCGGATCCGCGAACGCACAAGCTTTCGCCGAGTGGATATGAAATAACGTATGCGCTCGGCAAAAGCTTGTTCTTTCGGGGCTACTCCTTGCGCAGGGAGCCCTTCGTGTCGAGCACCAGCTCTTCCGCGTCGATCGCATCGAAGACCTCGCGCATGACCTCTTCGCTCAGGTTGCCCGCACGGCACTGTTCGAACGCGACGCGACGGCGCACCGCGAGCCACCCCCGCGACAGCTCGTGCAGATCGTCGTAGGTGAGGTGCGCGATGCCGCCCACCGCGACCTTCTCCGTGACGCTGTCGAGGTCGCGCTCGCCCTGATCGGCGCCCTTCTCGATGCGCAGCAGACCACGCGAGAACTGGTTGAACGCGTCGACGGATTCGACGCCGTACTTCTTCGCCCATGCCTGCTGCTGTTCGCGCAGGTACTCGATTCCGGCCTCGCCGGCCGCGGCGCGCATGCGGGCGATCTCGCGGTTGTCGGCGGCGACGTCGGCGCGCGACGAAACCTTCAGCGACTTGATCAACAGCGGCAGAGTGAGGCCCTGCAGCAGCAGCGTGCCGACCGTGACGATGTAGGCGACGGCGACGAGGTCGTCGATGTGGCCGCCCGGCATCGAGTGCTGCGTCAGGTCCGGGAGGGCGACGGCGAGCGCCAGCGTCACGACGCCGCGCATACCCGACCAGGACACGACCAGCCGCTCCTGCCACGACAGCGGCGGCTCGAGCACGCGGCGCTTGATGGCCTGCTTGGTGGGTGCGACCGGCAGCCGTGCCCGTCTCTTCTTCACCGCGACGACGGGGCGCGCGGCCCTGCTCGTCGGGTCGGCCTGGTACGCCTCGATGGCGTGCTTCCACCGCTTGAGCTTGATGCGCTGCCAGAACTGGCCCCACTCGTACGCGCCGAAGACGAAGATCGGCCGGATCACGATGACGGCGAGCAACACGACACCGGCGAGCACGAGGGTGTCGGACCCCCGGGTGCTTGTGACGGTGCGGATGATGTACGGCAGTTGCAGGCCCACGTAGGCGAAGACGAAGCTCTCGAGGATGAAGTCGACCGAGTGCCACAGCGGCTTGTCGTGCTGGCGCTGCGAGTACGAGGTCCGCGGCGAGTGGTAACCGACGTAGAAGCCCATCGCGACGACCGCGAGCACACCGGATCCGTGGAGGTGCTCGGCGAGGATATATGCCCCGAACGGCATCAGCAGGCTGAGGGTTCCGGTCACGGTCGGATCGTCGAGGCGGGTGCGGAGCTGGTGCAGCACGATGCCGGGCACGATGCCGATCACGACGCCGACGACGACGGCCAGCACGAACTCCCACAGTCCCTGCCACACGGTCACCGTCGCGCCGGCGGCGACGGCCGCGAACACGCGCACGATCGTCAGCGAGGTGGCGTCGTTGATAAGGCTCTCGCCGCTCAGCACCGTCATGACGCGGCGCGGCAAGCCCAGCTTGCGGCCGATCGCCGCGGCCGAGACGGCGTCGGGCGGGCCAACGATCGCGCCCAGCAGAAGCGCCCCGGCCACGCCGATCTCGGGCATGAGGTGGTAGGCGATGAAGCCGATGACGGCGGCGTTGACGGCGACGAGGCCGACGCCCAGGCGACGCACGTGGGGCAGCGCCTGCCGGAAGCTCGTGAACGAGGCGTCGAGCGCCGCGGAGAACAGCAGCGGCGGCAGGGTCGCCGTCAGGAGGAGTTCCCCATCGATCTCGATGTTGGGCACGAAGGGGAGGAACGCCACCAGAAGCGCAACACCCGTGACCACCAGCGGTGCGGGCCAGCCGCGCCAGCGAGCAAAACCCGCAACCGCGACGGCGCCCGCCATCACGAAGATCAGATCGACACTCATCTTCCGATTTTATTGGGCATTTTGCCCCTTTCCGCGCGCTCATAGAAATGTCACAATGCGATAACTATTGTGGAGTGATGAGTACCGCGACGACCGAGAAGCCGAGCACCGCTCGTCACTCCGCCGCCTGGCGGCCCGACATCCAGGGGCTCCGGGCGCTGGCGGTCGCGCTCGTCGTCATCGCCCACGTCGGCACCCCCGGTGCCGAGGGCGGCTTCATCGGCGTCGACGTGTTCTTCGTCATCTCCGGGTACCTCATCACCCAATTGCTCCTGCGCGAGGTCGACCGCACGGGGCGGATCTCGATCGCGCAGTTCTACGTGCGGCGAGCGCGCCGGATCCTGCCCGCGGCGACCGCGGTGACGATCGCGATCGTCGTGTACGTGCTGTTCACGGGCTCGCAGGCTCGTCTCGATCAGACGGCCGCCGATGCGTCATGGACGAGCGTGTTCCTCGCGAACTGGCACTTCGCGTTCTCGGGAACCGACTACTTCTCCGTCGATGATCCCAGCATGTTCCAGCACTACTGGTCGCTCGCCGTCGAGGAGCAGTTCTACCTCGTCTGGCCGATCCTCGTCATGCTGGTCGTGCCGCGCTTCGGCAAGCGCGGCTTCGCGGTCGTCTCGGCGGCCGTGTTCGCGCTCTCGCTCGGTTACTCGGTGTGGTCGACCGCCGCCTTCCCCGAGGCGACGTATTTCAACACCGCGGCCCGAGCTTTCGAACTCGCCGCCGGATCCCTGCTCGCCTGCGTGATGTCGGCGCCCCTGACCTCGCGCTGGCGGCACGCGGCCGGCATCGGCGGGCTCGCGATCCTCGTGTACTCGACGCTCTTCTTCACCGAGCTGACGCCCTTCCCCGGGTGGCACGCGATCGTGCCCGTGATCGGCACGGCGCTCCTGCTTGCCGCGGGGCCGTTCACCGCCACGGGCCGCGCGGCGTCGTGGGCGCCCGTGCGCTACATCGGCGACATCTCCTTCTCGCTCTACCTCTGGCACTGGCCCGTCGCGTTGACGGTGCCGCTCGCTTTCCCCTCGCTACCGCCGTTCGCGGCCGCGCTGCTGACGGTCACGATCTCGATCGCGCTGTCCTCGGTGAGCTACCACCTCATTGAGAAGACCTTCCAGAATTGGCGCCTGCCCGGCCTGCGCACGCTCTGGTTCTGGCCCGCCAGCGTCGTGCTCGTCATCGCCGTCGCGCTCGGCGCGACGATGCTGGGAGATGTGCGCGCCAGCGCCCAGCAGGCCGCCGCCGAAGAGTACTTCGACGAACACGGCTACCAGGAGGTCGCGGGCGACAACATCGACGACGTCCAGAACACGCTCGACGAGGCCGTCGAGATCGCCGAGTCGGGCGCCCCGATCCCGCCCGAGATCGACAGCGACACGATCCAGGACGCGAAGTGGAGCGATCTCGTGGGATCGGACTGCTTCGCCGGGTCCGGCGAGCGCGAGGCCGACGTGTGCACGTTCGGTGACACCGCCGCGGCCGAGACGGTCGCGGTTGTCGGTGACTCCCATGCCGCGATGTGGATTCCCGCACTCGACATCATCGGCAAGGACCACGGCTTCGCGGTCGTGCCCTTCATCAAGCTCGCCTGTGGTGCCTACCCCGTGGTGCAGGACACCGGCGGCAAGCTCAACCAGGACGACTGCGACGCCTTCCGCGACTTCACCGATGAGCAGGTTGCGGCTCTCGACCCCGATGTGATCATGCTCGGCGCTCGCGGCACGCTCAACATGCGCGACGGCGTCGACGGCTTGACGATCGACGAGCAGTGGGCCGAGGCCGTGACGAGCGAGGTGTCGTCGATGGCCGATATCGCCGAGACCGTCGTCGTGCTGGGCGATGTTCCCGCGCGCCCGCAGGCCAAGCCGAACGACTGCGTCGGAGCGCCCGACGCGACGCAGGAGGAGTGTCTCGTGCCCGGTGACAGCGTCGAGAAGGACAGCAACGACATCACCCGGCCGAGCGCGGAGGACGCGGGCGGCATCTTCTTCGACACGACGGAGTTCGTGTGCGCCGATGATGGCTGCCCTCTCTTCGCCGGTGACATCGCCATCTACGAGGACGACTCGCACCTGAACCGCGTCTGGGTCGAGCAGGTCGCCCCCGCGCTCGGGCGCGAGCTGGAGAGCGTGCTGGAGTAGTCAGCGCACGGCTACCTCACGAATGGCGAGCCCACGGAACGTCGCGCGCCCGCCATTCGCGTACAGCCTGATCGCGCTATCGCCTTCGAGCGGGAATACCCGGTGCGAGTGAACGATCGTGCCGTCGCCAAAGAAGCACTCGACGCTCGTGCGGTCCGCGAGGATCCGGATCTCCAGGCGCCCCGTCTCGGGGTCGATCGGGGTCTGGGATTCGCCACCCGTCGGGTTGATCGTCGGGCGCCGATTCACGTACGCGAACGGCCCGTCGAGGAACGCACCGACGGCGACGTGGCGGCCGCCGCCCGGTGCGCGGAGCACCTCAAAGCCGACGTTGCCCGGCCGGTCCGCCGGATCCCAGACGATCTCGCAGCGTAGCTCGAAGGATCCGGAGCGCACGTCGAGGTCGTGCGTACCGTCGACCGCGACGTCGCCGATCTCGTACGTCGCGGTGGCGTAGCTCTCGAGCGCCGCGGGCGGTGTCGAGGCCAGCGCATAACCACCGGAGGCGGCGATGAGGCGCAGCTCGCGCACGATCATGTCGTCGCCGTTGTACCCGTCGGTCGCGAGGGTCGGCGTGTTGTGCGGATAGTCCCAGAAGTTCGCCCAGCCGATGGCGCGGCGCAGGCGCGGGTTCTCGCTACCGTCGGCGAAGTGATCCGGATAGGTCACGGCGCCGTAGAAGTCGAAGCCCCAGTCGAGCCAGAGCGGCTCATCGTGGGCGACGACGAACGAGGATCCGTCGAACGACCCCGTCCAGTAGGCGTAGGTCGCGGGGAGCCCGCGGCCCTTGCCGTTCGCGCTCGTGCCGAGGATCCACTGCAGCGTGCCGTCGTCGGCCTGCATCTGGAACAGGTCAGGGCACTCCAGCAGGCCGAGGTCGTCGCGGACGAACTCGCCCACGCGCTCCCACGAGTGTAGGTCGGCCGAGGCGTAGAACCCGAGGCGGTCGCCCTCGGCGTTCAGCAGCAGCCACCGGCCGCGCGCTGAGTCCCAGACGACCTTCGGATCCCGGAAGTCGGCCTGCCCGGGGTTCGCCAGCACCGGCGCGTCCTGCGCCGGTGCGAACGAGCGCCCGCCGTCGGTCGAGTACCAGAGGTACTGCGCCTGCACGCCCGCGGGAGCCTGGGTCACGATCGCCACGACCGCTCCCGCGCCGAAGCCCGCCGTGTTGTCGGCATCGACGACGGCGCTGCCCGACCAGCAATCGCCGTTGTCGTTCGTGAACTTCGGAATCGCGACGCCACGGTCGGTGAAGGCCACGTGGTCGCGCGTCGTCGCGAGGCGCCACGACGTACCGCCGCCGCCCGCGAGGTAGTCCTCGTTATAGAGGTAGTAATACAGGTACTCGCCGTCGATGTAGATCGGCCGCTGCGGGTCGTTCTTCCAATTGTCGGGAACGCTGAAGTGGAAGCCCGGCCGCTGGCGCTGGCGGCCGCGAGACTTGGCTCCCGCGGCGGCCTGCGCGGCGTCGGGGGCGGAGGCCATCACGACCGCCCCGAGCGCCGCGGCCCCGCCGCCGGCGAAGAGTGTGCGCCGCGACATGCCCTCACCGCTCATGACCGTCACCCTCGTTCGCGCCCGGCCGCATCTCGCGCGCGGGCTGTTCCTGATCGAGCATCTCCCAGCCCTCGAGGTTCACGACGACCGCGCTGCCCCGGGCGTCGACGCGGATCCCGTCCGCGTCGACGCGGGTCGGGTAGACGCGCGTCGTCGTCGCGATGCCGTCGACGAACACCTCGAGCGAGGATCCGTCGAGGAACGCGCGCACCTCCACCGTCTCCCCCGCGCCCGGCGCGACGCCGGCGTGGGTCGAGGTGTCGAGGCCCTCGCCGAGCGACGACGCCGAGCGGTCGAGCTCGATCGTCACGTCGCCCGCCGCGTCGCGGCCGAGACGCAGGGTCGTGCGCTCGGATCCGTCGTCGCTCGCGAAGAGGTCGACCTCGACGCCGGACCCGTCGGGGATCCGCGCGTCGAACGCGAGCTCCGTCCGCATCCCCCGCGAGATCGCACCCTTTTCACCCTCGGTCCACGCGAGCCGCGCGCCACGCGCGCCCTCGAGCTCGGCTACCGGGCGTTGCCGAATCGTGCCCGACTCGTCGAGCGCGAGCGTGCGCGGGAGCGCCATCGCGCCGGACCAGCCGGCCTCGATCATCGCGGCGTCGCTCCGGGCCTCCTGCATCCAGCTCCACAGGATCCGGCGGCCCGCCTCGTCGACGAAGGTCTGCGGCGCGTAGGCGTGCCGGCCGCCGAGATCGAGTCGCTGGGTGCGCTCGATCGACAGGGTACGGCCGTCGTAGGATCCGGTCGCCGCGAGCGGGTGCATCGTGCGGCCGTCGTCCCACGCCGAGAAGATCAGCACGTGGGTCTCGCCGCTCTCGCCATCGGGCGCCGCGGTGGATCCGTCGGCGCGCAGGCGGAAGAAGTCGATGCACTCCCACATCGTTCCCGTCCACAGCGGGTCGTCGTCCGGGAGGCCGGCGGCGTCGCCGACCGCGAGCGGGCCGATGAGGCTCCACTCCTTCAGGTCGTCGGAGGAGTAGAGGAAGGCGGTTCCGCCCTCGCCGCGGATGCCGCTGCCGATGATCTGGCGCCAAGCGCCGCCCTCGCGCCACACGGCGTGGTCGCGGAACTCGGTGACGTCGACGCCCTCGGGCCGCTCGAGCACGGGGTTGCCCGGCTCCTTCGTCCAGGTCGTGAGCGTCTCGTCGCCGTACGCGAGGCACGCCGTCTGGCGGCTGTCAGCGTGGCCCGAGTAGACGATGACGGGGAGGCCGCCGTCATCGACCAGCACGCCCGACCAGCAGCCCTCGGCGTCGGGGCCCTCCGACGGCGCGAGCGCGATCGGCCGGTCCTCCCAGCGCACGAGGTCGATGCTCGTCGCGTGGCCCCACTGGATCGCGCGGTGCTGCGGCGACTCGGGGTTGTACTGGTAGAAGAGGTGGAAGACGCCGCCCCGCTGGCATGTGCCGTTGGGGTCGTTCAGCCAGCCGGCGGGCGACGTGAAGTGGTAGCGCGGGCGCAACGGATCCGCGACCGCGAGCTCTCGCAGGGTGTCATGCATGTCGGGCTGCCTCCTTGGGCATCCAGGCCCAGTGGCCGGAGTCTTCGTTAATGACCACGCGCTCGGACGGGGCCGCAGCCCAGTCGGCGATCTGCACGCGGTAGTTTTCGCGTTCGACGGGGTCGAACGGCGCGGTGCGCTCGGGATCCGGCACCGCGCCCACGAGCATCTGGGTATAGGGGTGGCGGGGCGCGTCGAGGAGCGCGAGCGACTCGCCGCCCTCGACGAGCGTGCCGCGGTGCATCACGATGATGCGGTCGGCGAGATAGCGCGCCGACGCGAGGTCGTGGGTGACGTAGAGGATCGCGATGCCGTGCTCGTCGCGCAGCTTCGCGAGCAGGTTCAGCACGCCGATGCGCACAGAGACGTCGAGCATCGACGTGGGCTCGTCGGCGAGGATCACCTTCGGCTCGACCGCCAGCACGCGCGCGATCGCGATGCGCTGGCGCTGGCCGCCCGACATCTCGTGCGGGAACGAGCCCAGCACCTCGGCGGGGAGGCCGACCGACTCGACGAGTTCGACGAGCTGCGCCCGCAGGTCTGGCTTCGCCTTGCCGTGCAGCCGCAGCGAGCGCGCGAGCACGTGCTCGATCCGTTGGGTGGGGTTGAGCGACCCGAACGGATCCTGGAACACCATCTGCACATCGCTGCGGTACGCCTTCGACGTGCGTCGGCGCTGCGTGCGCAGCACGTCCTCTCCGAAGACCTCCATGACGCCGCGATCGGGCGACTCGAGGCGGGCGATGCAGCGCGCGAGCGTCGATTTTCCGGATCCGGATTCGCCTACGAGGGCGACGATTTCGCCACGACCGATCTCGAGGTCGACGGAGTTCAGCGCCTTGACCTCGCGCCGCGAGCGGAACCCGCCCTGGATGAAGGTCTTGTCGAGCCCCGCGATACGAATCGCCGGGGCGTCTGCCGGTGCGTTCATCACAGCTCCTCGGTTTTCAGGGTGGCGTCGCCCGGCGCGACGAAGTGGCCGGGCGCGACCTCGACGAGGTCGCCTATGTCGGTGAAGCGGGTGCCCTCGGCGAGGCCGGTGAGGCGCCGTCGCGGGCCGGTGATCGAGGGAAACGCCCCGAGGAGCGCCTGCGTGTAGGCGTGGCGGGCGCCGTTCTTCAGCTCGCGCGCCGGCGCGAGCTCGACGATGCGACCGGCGTACATGACGCCGATGCGGTCGGAGAGCTCGAGCATGAGCGACATGTCGTGGGTGATGAACAGCACCGAGAAGCCGAACTCCTTCTGCAGATCCTTGATCTGCGCGAGGATCTCCTGCTGCACGACCACGTCGAGCGCCGTCGTGGGCTCGTCAAGGATCAGCAGGCGCGGCCGCAGCGCGCAGGCCATCGCGATGACGACGCGCTGGCGCTGCCCGCCCGAGAGCTGGTGCGGGTATGCCTTCAGCCGATCGGGGTCGATGCGCACGAGCTCCATGAGCCGCGCGGCCTCGGCGCGGGCCGCGGCGCGAGACATGGAGTTGTGGGTGCGTAGCACGTCGATGATCTGATCGGCGATGCGCATGACCGGGTTGAGCGAGTTCATGGCCGATTGGAACACCATGGCCGTCTCGCGCCACCGCCACGAGCGTAGCTCGTCGGCGCTCATCTGTAGCACGTCGCGGCCGTCGAACCTGATAGATCCGCCGCTGATGCGGGCCGGTTCCTTCAGCAGCCGCATGATCGCGTTCGCGACCGTCGACTTGCCGCAGCCGGACTCGCCCGCGAGGCCGAGGATCTCGCCCGGCGCGATCGAGAAGCTCACCCGATCGGCGCCGCGCACCGACCGCTCGTCGCTGACGTATTCGACGACGAGGTCTTCGATGTCGAGAAGGGCGCTCATGCGCTCGTCCCCTTTCCGTCGTCGGCGCCGACCGTCACGAGGGTCGGCGCGTTCGCGCTCGCGGCCCTGCGCGGCTTGCGGAGCCGGGGGTTCGTGATCTCGTCGACGGCGTAGTTGCATAGCGCCAGCGCGAAGGCCACGAGGGCGATCGCGAGGCCCGACGGCACGAAGATCCACCACTGGCCGAGCATGAGCGAGCCGTCGCTCGTCGCCCAGAACAGGTTCGTGCCCCACGAGATCGTGTTGGAGTCGCCGAGGCCGAGGAACTCGAGGCCCGCCTGCGCTCCGATCGACCCGATGATGCAGCCGAGCAGCGTCGACATGACGATCGAGGCCATGTTCGGCAGGATGTCGCGCAGCATGATGCGCAGCGGGCGTTCGCCGGCGACGATCGACGCCGCCACGTAGTCTTTGCCGCGGATCGACAGGCCCTGCGATCGGAGGATGCGAGCGCCGCCCGCCCAGCCGGTGATGACGAGCACGATCACGACCGTGCCGAGCCCCGGCGGCATGAACGCCGCGAGGATCACGAGCAGCGGCAGGCCGGGGATGAGGAGGAACACGTTCGTCGCGAGGCTCAGGATGTCGTCGAGCACGCCGCCGAAGTAGGCGCCTGCGAGGCCGACGAGGATCGCGACGAGGGTCGCGAGTATCCCCGCCAGGAAACCGACGAGGAGCGAGGAACGCGCGCCCCACAGGGTCAACGCGAGCACGTCCTGCCCCTTGGCGGTCGTGCCGAGCAGGTGCTCGAGGCTCGGCGGGGTCGCTCCCCCGCTCAGGATGCGCGACGGGTCGTCGGGGAAGAACACCGGCGCGAGGAACGCGGCGGCGATAAACACGACGAGGATCGCGACGCCGGCGATGGCCTTGCCGTTACGGCCGAGGTTGCGGAACAGCCGCGCGCCGCCGCGCGAGCCGCGCTTCGGCGTCGTCGCGAGCGCTTCGGTCTTCGTTGAAGCCATGATGGATCCCCTCTCAGGACACCCGCACGCGCGGGTCGAGGCGGACGTAAATGATGTCGATCAGGAAGTTCGCGAGCAGCACAGCGCCCGTGATCGTCAGGAACATGCCCTGCATGAGCGGGTAGTCGAGGCCCTGCACCGCGGCCATCAGCTGGTAGCCGACGCCCGGGTAGGCGAACACGACCTCGGTCAGCAGGGCGCCGCCGACAATGAAACCGATGCTCATGCCGATATTCGTCACGGCCGGCAACATCGCGTTGCGCGAGGCGTAGGCGAACATGATGCGCGAGGGGCGCAGGCCCTTCGCCTCGGCCATGAGGATGTAGTCCTCGCTGTTCGTGCCGATCATCGTGTTGCGCATCGCGAGCATCCAGCCGCCGATCGAGACGAAAACGATCGAGAGGGCCGGCATGATGAGATGCGCCGCGACATCGCTGATGAACACCCCGCTGAACGAGGGCTGCAGCCCGACCGAGAACGCGTGGCTGAGCGGTGCCCAGCCGAGCCCGATGCCAAAGACGTAGAGCAGGCCCATCGCCAGCCAGAAGTACGGGAACGAGCCGAGGAAGATCAGCAACGGCGGCACGAACGAGTCGAGCACGCTTCCGCGCCGCCAGGCGGCGAGGATCCCGAGCAGGTTTCCGATGATCACCGCGATAACGAGCGAAGTAAAGCCGAGCAGCAGGGTCCACGGCAGTTGGCTACCGATGACCTCGGTCACGGGCGTCGGGAATCGTGAGATCGAGATGCCGAGGTCGCCCGAAAGCACGCGCCAGAGGTACTCGGGGTATTGCTCCCACCAGGGGCGGTCGTCGACGCCCAGGAGGCGGCGAAGCGAGTCGATCTGCGACGGATCCAGCTGGCCCTGCGAGCGAGACAGCATGCGCGAGACCGGGTCGCCCGGCATGAGCCGGGGCAGGAGGAAGTTGAGGGTGATGGAAAGCCAGAACGCCACGAGGTAGAACCCCAGACGACGCAGGATGAATCTCATGACGGTCCTTTCACGTCAGGAGAGCGCGACCCGCAGGGGCCGGGCACGATGGCCCGGCCCCGCGGAGAGCGCGATCGCCGTGGGAGCGGTCAGGCGGCGGGCTGAAGCGAGGTCAGCACCAGCACGGTCGTGGGAGAACGCGTCGACAGCGTCGCGTAGGGGTTGTCCTCGGTGGGCCAGCCCGTGAAGCGCGCGTCGGTGTAGGCGCCCCACTCGGGGCCGGGGAAGAGCGGCACGACGGGGGCGTCGTCGACGTAGAGCTGCTGCAGCTGGTTGACGATGTCGTGCTGCTCGGCCTCGTCGGAGGTCGCCGCGAACGCATCGATCAGCTCGTCGGCTTTCTCGTCGCTGAAGCGATGGTAGTTCGAGAAGGTCTGCTCGCCGACCGGCTTCAGCGTCTCGCTCGACATGAGCGAGCGGTAGTACTGGTACGGCGTGGGAGCGTTGTCGCTCCACACGATGCCCGAGTCGAAGTCGCCCTGCTCGTAGCCCGCCGTGACGGCGGCCCAGTCGGGGGCGTTAACCGTCGCGGTCACGCCGATGTCGGCGAGGTTCTGCGAGATAATGTTCGCGACGGACAGCCAGTCGGTCGAGGTCGAGCCGACCGAGATGTCGAACGCAAACGGCTCGCCGTCCGGCGTCGTGCGGGTGCCGTCGGATCCGAGCTCGTAGCCGGCCTCGTCGAGCATCGTGCCCGCCTCCTCCGGGTCGAACGCGATCCAGCCGCACTCGCCGTCGAGCGACGCGTCCTTCCACGTCTCGTACGAGCCCGAGAGGCCCGAGCAGTCGGCGGGGATCGTGTAGCCGGCCATGCCGACGTCGACGATCTGCTCGCGGTCGATCGCGAGGCTCAGCGCCTTGCGCACCTCCGGATCCGAGAACATCTCCTCGGTCGTGTTGAGCTGCCAGTTGACCATCGAGCCGGTCGGCGGGAACCAGTAGTGGCGGTGCTCCGGGTCGCGGTCGACGTACGTCGTCTGGATGTCGGGCATGAATTGCGGCGCCCAGTCGACGTCGCCGTTGATGGCGGCGAGGTTCGCGCCGTCGTTGCCCGCGAAGGCGAGCATGCGCACGCCCGCGATCTGCTGCTTGTCGGGCTGCCAGTAGTTCGGGTTCGGCAAGAGATCGAACGACTGCGTCTGGAAGTTCGAGACCTCGGTGTAGGGGCCGGTACCGACGGGCTCGGGGTTCTCGAAGCGGTCGGGATCCGCCTGGTCGGCCCACACGTGATCCGGCACGATAATCTGCTGACCGACCTCGAACAGGCCGGGCGAGAACGGCTCGGACAGGGTGAAGACCGCGGTCAAATCATCGGTCGCCTCGACGCGCTCGACGTAGGGGAAGCTGCCCTCGACGATCTGCTGCTGCAGCGCGAAGGTCGTGGCGACGTCGGTCGCCGTGAACGGCTCGCCGTCGGACCACTTCACGCCGTCGCGCAGGTGGAACGTGAGCGTCAGGCCGTCGTCGGAGGCCTCCCACGACTCGGCCAGCCACGGCACGGTACTGCCGTCGGCGGGGTTGTAGATGAGCAGCGACTCGTAGATCGCCTGCTGCGTCATCGGCGCCGCGTTGGGCGAGAACGGGTTGAAGTTGCGGCTGAACGTGCCCATGTCTTCGCGGGGAATGGTGAGCATCGTGCCGGATCCATCACCGCCCTGCGACGAGGAGGAGGTGTCGGCGGTGCAGCCAGCGAGCAGCAGCGTCGTCGCCGCCGCGGTGGCCACGAGGGCGCCAGCAAAGCGCCGCCCGCGAGTGCGTGCAGATATCATCGAAGTTGTCCTTCCGAGTACTTCATCGATGCGGAGGGGATGCTCGTCACGGGGTTACCGGCCCAACGGACGAGCGAATTCGCAGTGGGCAGTCGATCACGACGTGCGTGTCGTCGATCGTGCTGCCCGCTGTCATTGCGGTGAGCATGCTCACCCCCACCGCGCCCATTTCCGCGAACGGAAGAGCGACGGTGGTGAGCCCGGGCCGCAGGTATGCGGCAAGGATCTCCTGATCGTCGAAGCCGACGACGGAGAGGTCTTCGGGGATCGAGAGCCCCAGTTCTTTCGCGGCGTCGTAGAGACCCATCGCGATGCGGTCGTTGCCGCAGAAAATTGCCGTCGGCCGGTCGGGCCGGTCGAGGAGGGCGCGTCCCTCGGTGTAGCCGCTCTCGGCCGTCGCGTCGCCCGCGCGCACGAGGTCGTCGTCGAGGACGATGCCCGCCTCGGCGAGCTCGGTGCGGAAGCCCGCGAGCCGGCCGACCTGCGCGGGGATCCCCTCGGCGAGGGTGATGTGTCCGATGCGGGTGTGCCCCGCATCGATGAACGTGCGCGCGGCGCGGCGGCCGCCCGCGACCTCGTCGGGCACGATGGAGGGCAGCACGCCCTCCTCGTCGTAGCAGTTGACGAGCACGCACGGCACGTCCTTCACGATCTCGGGGACCCGGATCGCGCGGTGCCACGTCGCGGCGAGGATCAGGCCGTCGACGCGCTGTTCGAGAAGCTTCTCGATCGCGGCGGGCTCGAGCGCCTGCTCGTCTTCGCTCGGGGCGATGAGGAGGAAGCGGTCCTGCTCCCACGCGTGCTGCTGCGCGCCGCGGATGATGTCGACCGCGAAGGGCGAGGTGACGATCTCGGTGACGAGGCCGAAGAGGCCGCTGCTCTGCTTCGCGAGCGCCTGCGCGGCGGCGTTGCGGCGGTAGCCGAGGTCGGCGGCGGCGCGGTGAACGCGGTCGCGCGTGGCGTCGGGGATCATGACGTCGGTGCGGTCGTTGAGCACGAACGACACCGTGGTGCGGCTCACGCCAGCGGCGTGCGCGATGTCCGCCATCGTGGCGGGGCGCTTACGTGCCATGTCGACTCCGGTGTCAGTGAGATTGCGGGTGTGAAAAGTCAACTTACCCGCTTTACTAACTCGCGTCAACGGGTAAAATTGGGTGTGTTCAGCCCGCGGGTCCGTCCGCGCACTCAGAGAAGAGGCACCCATGACAACGCTCGTAATCGGAGAGGCGCTCGTCGATGTCGTGCGCGAGAACGGCCGCACGAACTCGGTTCCCGGCGGATCCCCCGCGAACGTCGCCCTCGGGCTCGCCCGCCTGGGGCGCGAGGTCACGCTGCACACGACGCTCGGCGACGACGAGGCCGGCCGCGCCGTGCGCGCCCACCTCGAGGAGTCGGGCGTGACCCTCACCCCCGAGAGCGCGACGACCGCGCCGACGACGATCGCGACCGCCGACATCGACGACAACGGCGACGCGAGCTACTCGTTCGCGCTCGAATGGGATCCGGCCGCGGTCGACCCCCGCGACGCGGGCGTCGTGCATACCGGATCGCTCGGCGCGTGGCTGCCCTCGGGCGCCGCGGCCGTCGACGGCATGCTTGCCGCGGCCCGCGCCGCGGGCGCGCTCGTGACCTTCGACCCCAACATCCGCACCTCGCTCATCGCCGACGAGGCGGCCGTGCGCGCCCTCATCGGCGAGCGCATCGCGGCATCGGACGTCGTGAAGATGAGTGACGAGGACGCCGCATGGCTCTACCCCGGCGCGAGCGAGGACGAGGTGCTCGACACCGTGCTCGCCGCCGGACCGCGCGTCGTGGCCCTCACCCGCGGCGGCGACGGCGCCGTCATCGCGACGCGCGAGCACCGTATCTCGCGCCCGTCGGCGCCCGTGACGGTCGCCGACACGATCGGGGCGGGCGACACGTTCATGACGATCCTGGTCGACGAGGCGCCCGCGCTCGTCGCGGATCCGTCGGAGGCGACCCTCGGGCGCGTACTCGATCGCGCCCTGCGCGCCGCCGCCATCACCGTCTCGCGGCCCGGCCCCGATCTGCCGTGGGCGAGCGACATGGCATAGGGAATTTTGCACGCGCGGCGGCGTTTCAACGAAGCGATGAGCATCGCACTTTCCGTTCTGGACCTCGTCCCCGTTCGCACGGGGCAAACCTCCGCCGAGGCTCTCGCCTCGTCGATGGACCTCGTAAAGGCGGCCGACGAGCTCGGCTATCGCCGCTACTGGTTCGCGGAGCACCACAACATGCCGGCCGTCGCCTCGACGTCGCCGCCCGTGCTCATCGCGGCCGCCGCGGCGCGCACCGAGCGGATCCGGCTGGGGTCCGGCGGCGTCATGCTGCCGAACCACGCGCCGCTGATCGTCGGCGAGCAGTTCGCAGCGCTCGAGGCGCTCGCCCCGGGGCGCATCGACCTCGGACTCGGTCGCGCGCCGGGAAGCGACCCCGTCATCACGCAGCTGTTGCGCCGTACCGGCACGACGAGCGAGGCCGACCAGTTCCCCACGCACGTGCAGGACATCCTTCAGCTCATGAGCCCCGAGGGTGCGACCGTGCGCTTCACCTCGGGCGGAACCTACGACGTGCACGCGACGCCCGACGCGACCGCGACCCCCGTGGTGTGGCTGCTCGGATCCAGCGACTTCTCGGCGCAGCTCGCCGCGCAGCTCGGCCTGCCCTACGTGTTCGCGAACCACTTCGCGGGCGACGGGGTGGAGCGCGCCATGTCGCTCTATCGCCAGGGCTTCGTGCCGAGCGAGCACCACGCCGAGCCGGTGTCGTTCCTCACCGCCAACGTCGTCGTCGCGCCGACGTCCGCCGAGGCCGAGGAGCGCGCCCTGCCCCAGCTGCGCCAGTTCGCACGCCTGCGCTCGAACAAGCCGCTGCAGAAGATCGAGACGATCGACGAGGTCCTCGCGAACCCGTCGGACGCCCTGGAGGACTCGCTCATGCAGCAAAACCGCCAGCGCTGGTTCATCGGCGAGCCCGCCCGTGTCGCCGACGAGCTCGCGGCCTTCGCCGAGAAGCACGGCGTCGACGAGGTCATGATCTCGGCGAGCGCGGGCGCGTACGACCGCGAGCCGCTGTCGGAGACGCCCGGCCGGCTCCAGACGCTCGAACTCCTTGCGGGGGCTCTCTAAGGGCGCGTCCGCTCAGGCCCGCGCGGTCGTGAGCGCGCCCCAGGTGAGGGGCGAGAAGGCGGGATCCCCCGAACGCTCCCACGCGTCGGCGCGGGTACGCTGCCACGCGTTCAGCGCGGCAACGGGATCCGCCGATTCGTGGGCCGTGTCGACCGCGACGACCATCTCCGCGAAGGCCGAGAACGGTGCCGACGACGCGGTCGCCGACGCCGACAGCCGCCCTGCCTGGAGCCACTCCAGCCCGACGTCGGTCGGCAACGTCCAGCGGGCGCTCGTCACGAGCCGCGCACCCCGCAGGGTGAGCGCCGCGACGAGACCCACGGGATCCGCGAAGCCGGTCTCGCCGCCCGAGGCGCAGGCGAGCAGGGCGGCCCGTTGGGGGATCCGCCACTCGTCCTCCAGAATGTCTGCGGCGGCCAGCGGCCGGTGCAGTCCCGCAACGGCGTCGGCCCTGCCGCCCGACCCCGGCCCGTCCGTGAGGTGCAGGCGCGTGTCGAGACCGTAGGTCCCCGTCGTGACGTGGCCCACATAGAGCAAGCGCGCGGCGCCCGCGAGCTCGTCGCGCAGCCGTTCTCGCGACACGTGCGGGCGCTCCGCGTATCCGAACGCGTCCTCGAGCAGCGGTTCGCGTTCGCGCAGGACGGATCCGAGGCTCGGGATGCGTCCCGGGATCACCGGGTTCACGACGCGGACCGCGCGCTCGCCCGCCGCGGCGACCGCGCGCAGGGGAGAGTTCCGCAGGCTCGCCGGCAGGAGCGTCGACACGTCGGAGCAGTGAACCATCCGCTCCCCCTCGTCGATGCGCAGCGCCTCCCATGGCACGGATCCGATCGCCGGGGACGGCTGGATCCGCACATGGGGGCGCAGTCCGCGCATCAGGAAGTGGTTGAGCTCGGCCGCGAGCCCACCGGGGATGAGGCTCGACGCCAGTGCGGCCGAGAGCCGTTTCTCCTGCTCGACATCGCCCCAGACCTGCCAGGCGCGGCGGAGCGCGCTGTCGACCGTCTCGCCCTCGCGGGGATTGGGCGACGCCTGCGCGAAGGCGGCGAGCGCGCCCGCGATGAGCTGCGGCTGGATGCCCCAGATGCGCGGCTTGTCGAGCGCGTGCTGCCAGCGCCACGTGACCCAGAGGCCGCCGTCGTTGGTGTCGACGTACTTCACCTGCACGACGGGCGTCTCGCCGTCGAAGCCCGCGATCTCCGACACCGGCGGCATCGTCATCGTCACCATGCCGTCACCGTCTCCGTGCCGCGGGCCCGCAGGCCGTATCGTTCCTCGGCCGCGTCGATGGCCCACCAGACGGGACCCTCGCGGCCCGGGAACGAGCGGATCCGCGGCGGCGGCCCGCCGGCGCTCGCCGTCTCGAAGGCAGCGTCGGGCGCGCCGCCGGCTCCCGCCGAGGCGCTCGCGGCGACGTGCTCGAGGAGATCGACGATCTCGTCCGCGCGGCCCAGCGCCGTGAGCGCCTGGAGCGCCTGGTCCGCGAGCCGCATCGACACCTCGCGCGTCCACCGTTCGCGGATCTCGCCCGGTGGGAGCTCGTGCCGCACCGCGTCCGACGCGAAGGCGGCCGGAACGGCGATCGACGCCGCGAGGGCGAACGCCTCCTCGCGGGTGCGCGGCGCGTTCTCTCCCCCAGCTCCCGCGGGACGCGGCGCCCGCCCCGCCGCGGTGCCGAAGGCGGATCCGCCATCGGGCGCACCGCTGTGGCGAACGCCGATGTTGTAGGCGATCACGGTGCGGTGGACATCGACGCGGATGAGCTGCATCCGATCGTCCGCCGCCGTGGTCCTCGCGTCGTCGAGCACGCCCAGAGCCTCGGCTCCGCGCCCGGCATCATCGAGCGCGAGGGCGAGGACGGTGCGGGCCTCGATCGAGGTGCCCGCGTCGCCGACCTCCGCGGAGCGCGAGACGGCCCGGCGGGCGGCTTCGACGGCCTCTCCCGTCCGTTGTCGCTGGCGGGCGATCTCCGCGTATCCGATCGTGGCGCTCACGGCCGAGCGCACGTCGCCGAGCGCGAGATACGCCTTCTCGGCCTCGGCGAGATGCGCCTCGGCGGCCTCGAGGTCACCCCGTTGCAGCGCGACGGACGCCTGGTTGTATGCGAGCGCGGCGCGGTCGGCGGGCCGCGCGTCCTGCGAGGAGAGGATCGCCTCCGCCGCCGCAAGGTGCTCGTCGCCGGATCCGCCCGTGAGCCTGCGCACCATCGCGATCCGCTCGAGGGCCGTCGGCACGAGCCTCGGCTCGTGCTGCGATGCGAGCGCGAGCGCCTCGTTCGCCGCCTGCTCAGATTCGTCGAAGCGCCCCAGGCTCTGCAGCGCCCACTGCTTCGCGAGCAGAAGGTTCGTCTGCGCCTCGAACCACAGCGGATGGTCGGACTCGTTATCGAACTGCGCCGCGGCGAAGAACGTCCCGAGTGCATCGTCGAGACGCCCCTCGGCCATCTCGAGCTCGCCGCGGGTGAGCAACAGCATGAGGCCCTCGAACGCGTACCGCGGATCCTTCACCGTGCGCGCACGGGCAACCGCCTCGAGGCCGCGCCGCACCTCGTCGAACGCGGCCTCGAACTCGCCACGGTCGAACGAAGCCCGCGCGATCGTGTACCGCATCTGGGCCGAGAGCACCTGCGAGGTGCCGTCGCCGCGGCGCCACCACTTGTCGACCTGCGCGAGGATCTGCCGCGCAATCGGTTCCGCGGCGGCGTAGCCACCCGTCTCGTAGGCGGACGTGTACTCCTCGTAGACAGCCTGGATGTCCATCAATCGCTCCCCGCGATGCGCGCCAGGACCGCGGGGTCCACGCCGGTGACGGGCTCGAACCCCGGCGCGACGAGACGCGCGGTGCGCTGCTCCGGTGCGAGGGCGAGGACCACCGCCGCTCCCGTGACCCGCCCCGTCCACACCCCGCCGGTGCGGACGAGCGGCACCTCGACGGGGCCGACGAGCGCCGTCAGCGGGGCAGCCGGGGCGGGTCCGATCACGGGTGCCGCCGCGACCGTCGCCTCGAGCGCCATCGCCGCCGTCACGCGCCACTCGATCCGAGCGAACGGGTCGACGGCGCCCGGCGGGACGGCTCCGGGATCCACGGGATCCGAACCCCCGACGAGCGCCGACCCCGGGGCCTCGCCAGCGGCGGCGAGTGCGTAGTCCTCCCGCGCTGCGACGGGCGCCGGGACGAGGGCCACGCCGTAGTCGTCGGCAAGGCGCACGAGGTCGTCCGCGCCCGCGACACCGGCCTCGCGGAACACCGCCTCCGCCGACACGGCGGTGTCGTCGAGCATGCCCAGCTCCGCCGTCCAGCGGGCAAGCCCCGCCAGCGCCCGCGCCGGCGCGTCCTCATCGTCCGTGACCCCGTCGAGCGCCGCGAGCGCGACCGCCCGCTCGGCCGACAGCGCCCGCGGATCGAGCGGCGCGAT